>VTLG01011651.1_pt1 | contig 16167 bp, 30 predicted proteins | sample 4694571 | NCBI WGS metagenome assembly VTLG01 (sample SAMN12604809, study PRJNA352737) | marine metagenome | biome: ENVO:00000447; feature: ENVO:00000209|ENVO:00000569|ENVO:01000036; material: ENVO:00002151; isolation source: viral sequences binned using virsorter ...
AGCACAATTCAAACGAGTCATGGCTATCAGGTTTTAGTAGTACTGTTACATTTAATTTAGCTGGTTATTTAACTGGTATTGGTAATGGTACATGGTTTGCAAAAGATAGTAATGGTAATATTGTAGGAGCAGTGTGGTATGCTAGTGATTTAAGTAATACATACACAGGTAAGATTGTAGTGATTACGGATATAAACTATAACTCACACAGTTCAAATTATACCAATAACAATAAGAACTGGATGAATGCTATGCGTACTATGTTAGCAAGTACATATAATGGAAGTTCTGTAACCATATCATCAGCACAAAGTACAAAAAGAACTGCTGCAATAAATGCTAGTATAGAAAATGGTTGTAATGTTTGCATAGTACAATCAGGTGCCAACCCCACAATTAATATACAACAGGATGGTGAGGATAATTTTATTGTGGATAAAGATTGGTCGGGGCCTGCTACTTTAACAGGAGACAATCTCGTATTAACTATAAAACAAGGCAACGTAACTACAACTGGCAGCAGTGATGAGAATGGAATAGGATTGTTTATAAATGGCAACAACACAAACTTAACAATAAATCAAGGCGACCATGCAAACGATCAGGGTGAGCATAAAATGGTAATAGATGTTGTTGGAAACTCTAATGTCATGAACCTTACTCAATATGATGGAGGAACATTATCAAAACATTTTCTTGATGTAGATATAGACGGTGGTAGTAATAATTTGACTGTCACACAAAAAGACAATGGCCAGAAAACAATGTTCCTAGATGTAAATGGAAATAGTAACGAGGGAACTTTTATACAAGAAGACACTGGAACTCACTATCTTGACGTTACACTAGATGCAGACCATGAAGTAAATATTACTCAACGTGGTAGTGGTAATCATGGAGCAAGAGTTAACCTAGATGGCCATAGTACTGACTTTGATTTAATTCAACAAGGTAGTAGTGCTCAATATTATAATTTAGACAATACCTGTAGCAACGCTTTAGGTTGCACGATAAATACTACACAAGGAACACAATGATACCAGAGCAAACAATAGAAGAAAAAATACAATATGTTATTGAAACTTACGTTCAACCAAGTGTTGCAATGCATGGAGGAAAAGTTTCTTTAGATGAGTGGGATAGTGATAATCGAATCGCATATATATTTATGTCAGGAGCTTGCTCTGGTTGTGCAATGTCTACTGCGACTTTAAAGATGGGTATTGAGAATATGTTAAAACACTATGTTCCAGAAGTTGCGTTAGTTGAAGGTCGAGATGATCCTAATTCAGAAGTGGAGCCTTATTATTGGAGATAAAATATGAGTAAATTTGGGAAACCTCTTTTTAGATTAAAATGTGGTGAATATGCAGATGTAAGTGGTTATCTAGGGCCCACTCGCATGATTGGATTTTTTATAGATATGTTACATAATGGAAATAATCTATATGCTCTGGTCATATGGAAGTGGTATGTTGGAATTCATAAAGAATAAAAAAAAGTGGATTATATCATTAGTTGTGATTTTGGTTTTATGTGGAGTACGTTTCACAGACCCTTGGTTTCTAGATATGGTGCGTATGAAAGCGCTAGACCAACATCAAAGAAATCAAGAACAACAAAGTCTATCTAATCTCGTTACGGTAGAAATCAATAACGAAACCCTCAAGAAAAAAGGTCAGTGGCCTTGGGATAGAAATACTTTATCCAACGAAATTATTAAACTGTATCAGGCAGGAGCTGCGTTAGTTGTTCTGCCTATTCTCTTTGCAGATGAAGATAGGTTTGGTAAGGATGGAGTATTAGCAAAAACACTTAAAAAAACGCCGACTATTATAGGACAGATACCTACTACTGAAGCAGATAACAGTGGTGTTATAAGAGGCGTTTCAACAATTGGTAAACCGTGGAAAGGTTGGATATATCAGTATCAGGGTGCAATTGGGCCTATACCTTTACTTGCTGAAAATGCTCATGCTGTAGGTATGATGATTATTGCACCAGAAAAAGATGGTGTGGTTCGGCGTATGCCTCTAGTGATAGCCGTGGGTGATGAATTATATCCATCTATGAGTATGGAAATTCTACGCATGGCTGCTGGTGATATATCATACCAGATGAAAACAGGTATTGCAGGCGTCGAGAAATTACGCATACCGAAATTCAAAATGATTGATACGGATGCACATGGCAATATATGGTTGGACTTCAAATGGAGTACTCCCAGACATGCAATGCACAAAAAACTTCCAGACCTCACTGGAAAAATCGTGATAGTATCAATGACTGCTTCTGGCCTTGATAATCCTGTATCTACTCCTGTTGGTACAATTCATTCGCATGATTTGATCGGTGCATCTTTGGCAACGATGATGACAGGAAGAAATATTACAAGACCATACTGGACAAATGTTGCAGAGTTAGGAGCATCATTTGGACTTGGATTGTTATTAATGGCTGTCGTATTATTGTTGCCTTGGTACTTTGGTGCTGCACTAATGCCTGCATCACTGTATGGATTGTTCTATGGTAGTTCATATTTGTTTACCAAACATGACTATCTTGTGGATTGGAGCTATCCTGTACTTACGGTATTCATTGCTTGGGCCATCGCTGCTTTCTTACGATTTATGGAAGAGTTTAAATTAAGAATGGAAATCAAGAAACAGTTTGAACATTATCTTGCACCAGCAATGGTTAAGAAGTTACAGAAAAATCCAGAACTGTTAAAGCTTGGAGGTGATACTAGAGAACTTACATTATTGTTCTGTGATATACGAGGATTTACACCAATCAGTGAGCAATTCAAAACAGACCCACAAGGACTAACAAAATTAATCAATAGATTTTTAACACCAATGACAGATATTATTATGAAAAATGGTGGAACAATTGATAAATATATGGGTGACTGTATAATGGCGTTTTGGAACGCACCGCTTGATGTCGAACAACAAAGACAGATGGCTTTAAAATCAGCCCATCAAATGTTATATCATTTAAAAGAATTGAATGTTGAATTGGAGAAAGAAAATTCTCTTCCGATTAATGTAGGTATTGGATTGAATACAGGAGAAGTGGTTGTGGGTAATATGGGAAGTGATCAAAGATTTGATTATAGTTGTTTGGGTGATGCAGTTAATCTTGCTGCAAGACTTGAAGGACAAAGTAAAGAATATGGCATGAAGATAATTCTAGGTGATGAAACAGCTAAAGATTTAGAAAAAGAATTTGCTATTATAGAATTAGATAAAATTGCTGTTAAGGGTAAGACTGAAGGAGTAAATATATTTACCTCACTAGGCAGATACGAACAACTCCATCAAGAAATGAATTATTATAGTGTATGTATAGAGCAACACAATAAATTTTTAGTTTTATACAGAAAACAACAATGGGAATTATCATTGAAATGGTTAAATGATTTGAGAGATGAATTTAATGGCGCTATGGCGGATTATTATGCTATGATGGAAAAACGCATAGAGGTATTAAGAGAGGAAGACCTTCCCCAAGATTGGGACGGCGTATATAGAGCAACAACAAAATGAGTAGAAATTTTGGTGGATACAAATCAGGCCATGCGGTATCTGATGCATATTTTAAAAAACAACCGATTTGGTTTGATAGTGATATGTTACATGCTTTTCTTATTGGAATTGGCCACGGAGCACTTCTTACTATGCTTATCATATGGGCCCTATAAAAAAGTTCTTGACATTCTTTTCTTTTTCCTGTATAGTGTGTATAGTGAAATAGAAAGAGATAAATATTGTTATGGACCCGATACTTCACACAACAATCGCAATAGGTTGTATGGCTGGTTGTTATTATGCTGGATATTTCTTTGCTTCAAGGAATATGTTCGAGCCTATAATTTCAAAAATGTTAGACAAACTGGAAGCAGATGGTTTTATCTACACCAAAACTGATGAAGATGGTGAGAAAGAACTTATTCGCATTTCAGAGATAATTGCCAAGACAGTACGAGAAGCGACTAAACCCGTAAAATGACCAATATTGAAGTTCACGAAAATGTTCTATCAGAGGAACATTGGAAACATCTATATGATTTTGTTAGTAATGAGTGGTTTAGTTGGACATATCAATTAGGCACATCACATAATGATGAAACAGGAAAATATGATAGAGAAGGTGATACTCCTCAACTTGTAAGGAATCTTTTTCATAGAGAGACTATTTCTAGCAAGACAAAATTTCCTACTGCGTTTAATCAGTCCATGCAGCTGCATGAATATTTTGAAGTATTGCCACAAATAACTATGATACCACAAAAAATATTACCTAATTCTAATCCTTGGCGTATCAAAGTAAACTTATTACAACCACACCCTGACGCTGGAGAACATCATCCTTGGCACATAGATTCAACAAATAGTTATACATCTATGATATATTATATAAACGATAGCGATGGCGATACTTTTATAAACAAGGTAGAAACACAAAGAATAACACCAAAGGCCAACACGGCTGTTATATTTCCTTCAAATTGGTGGCACGCTTCATCTAATCCAACAAAAGGAAGAAGGATGGTGCTTAACTATATGGTAGAAATGACTTGACAAATCTATTATGATATGATACATTAGAGACTATGCACATATTACCAGTTTATTTTACAACGACAAATCTCCGTAAACGTAAGAAATCTAAGAAGCCTGCATCCTTGATTGAAGCAGAGCGTCAACACGCAAAATTTCTAAAAAAGATGAAAGTTAAACGGAGTGTAGCGCAGTCTGGCAGCGCATCTGCTTTGGGAGCAGAGGGTCAGGAGTTCAAATCTTCTCACTCCGACCAGTTTCCCCTATCGGATGATATACCAGTAGGTGTTGCGCCAAAGAAAGAATTGATTCCACACAACTTTACTATTGCACCGGCATATAATAAGGGGCCGTATCAAGTAATAAGTAAGAGTAACATAAAGGATATTGGAAGATGAAAGTTGATGTTAGAAAGAATAATGTTGATCAGGCATTAAGGATTCTAAAGAAGAAGTTACAGGTGGATGGATTATTCAATGAGTTAAGAGAACGAGAACATTTTGTATCAAAAAGTGAAAAACGTAGACGAGCAAAGGCTGCTGGTCGGCGTAGGTTTCAAAAAGAACAGCAGAAACGTAAAGAAGAATTAGGATTCTAATATGGCTCGAAGAAAAAAGATTACTGTTGAGACTGACAATAGTAATTGGCAAGCTCCAAAGGTTCGCAAGAAACGTAAACCTATGACTGAGGAGCAGCGTGTTGCTGCGGCCGCACGTTTAGAAAAAGCGAGAGAGAAACGTAAGGAGCAAAATCCTGATTATGGTCAAAGTGCTCTTCCATCAGTTTTAAGAGATTTGCCTGATGATCATACGTTGCATCCTAAAAAAGTTAAGGCATGGATTAAAACTCAAAAAGACCTTGCAAGTACTGCTCGAGCTAATGTAAGACAAAAAATAAAGGGAGCAGAAGCACAATTATTAATTCATGAAGGATACATAAAAAATATGCAAAAGTATCTTAGGGATGGGGATTGGGTTGATAATTTTTATGGTGAGCATCAACAAAATAAAATTCGTTGGCGATGTACAGCACTAGCATATAATGATGATGGAACACCTAAAAGAACTGTAGGATTTTTCTATCCAGATATGGGTTGTGTATATACCCAAGAAATGTTTAACGAAGAGAAAGGTATTCCTGATGTCGGATCATCAAAACGGAAACGCAGAAGAAAACGACAACATAATACAGGGCCCGTGGCCAAAGTCAAAAAGAAAGGTTAAACTTCCTGATGAAGAGTTTCTTCAGATGCAAGAAAATATGGAATTTGCTGAAGAACTCAATCAAAAAATAATCGTTCAGATGATTCATTCTTTGGGCGAAAATGGTATTGCTGTTAGTGAAGCAGAATTTATTCGTGATTTAGGATTGATAATTGAACTGACAAAAGGAAGTATATATAGAAGTATGGGGATTCCCCATCCGACACATGAATTTTTTGAAGCTCTTGTAGACCTTGATATTGATGACGATGATCAGAGTATACATAGTTCTCTAGATTTTGATCTGTTGGAGAAATTTGTTAAATATAGTAATGATGGAGATGATTACCCCGATGATGTATCATGATGATAATGTGTACTTTCATAACCCATTTAGTCCAATAATTATGGAAGCGCAAGTGCCTAAGAGATTTGTTGATATAATTAATACAACTGCTGATAAGGTACTTGGAAGTGAAGCTGCAAGTGTGGAATGGGATTGGTCACATATGCTTGTTGGTAAGGTACACAAAGAAATACAAATTCCTATCAAAAATAAAGAAGATAAAAATTTTCTTATAAATGCGATGAAGGTTATGTGTTTGACGTATCTAAAGGAATCTATAAGATCAGGCAATCATCATACTTGGAAAAAGATTGCTGGTGATTCAGTTCCAACAATAAATAACATTCATTTGACTCATAGTTGGGTAGTTAGCCAATATGCTGGAGAGTATAATCCTTGGCATCATCATACAGGTGATTTCTCGGCAGTTATATATCTTAAACTACCACCTAATATGCATAAAGAAATAGAGGAAGATTTTGAGGATCATTATCCGGCAAATGGTTTAATAGAATTTATGTTTGGTGAGAACCAACCTTTTAGAAGTGATAATTTAAAGTTCAAACCAGAAGTAGGAAAGGTGTTAGTGTTTCCTTCATGGTTAAGACATTTTGTATATCCCTTTAAGAGTGAAGGTGAGAGAAGGAGTATGAGCTTTAACGCTCATATGTTTGTGCCTGAATGATATTAGTTGATATGAATCAAATTTCTTTGGCATCTATGATGATGCATCTACATATGTCAAAGAGTAAAGAACCAGATGGTAATATGGTGCGTCATATGATTCTTAATTCTTTGAGAATGTATCGCACTCGTTTTTCTTCTGAGTATGGTGAATTGGTTTTGTGTTATGATTCCAAACACTATTGGAGGCGAGACTATTTTCCAGAATATAAATCTGGGCGCCGTAAGAGTAGAGAAAAGGATGATAAAAATTGGGATGAAATTTTTTCTTGTCTTAATGAAATAAAAGATGAACTTAGAAAGAATTTACCATACAAGTTTTTAGAAGTATATGGTGCAGAGGCTGATGATATTATAGGAATTCTTTGTTCAACTATTTCAGAAGAGATTATGATTATCTCTGGTGATAAAGACTTTATTCAGTTACAAAAATTTCCCAATGTAAAACAGTTTAGCCCCATCACTAAGAAGTCAGTGAATGGTGCAAATCCTGGCGGCTATCTTAAAGAACATATTTTTAAGGGGGATACTAGTGATGGCATTCCAAATGTACTATCCCCTGACAACACATTTACTGATGGATTACGCCAAAAACCGTTGGGCAAAAAGAAAATGGCTTCGTGGATGGAACACAATTTTGACGATGTTGCTCCTAACGATGAAGTGAAAAGAAATTACCAGAGAAATAGAAAGTTAATTGATTTGGCATATACACCAGATGAACTTTCCAGAGAAATAATCAATACATATAATGAGGCCCCCTTTGGTGATCGCAGCAAACTATTAAATTATTTTATACAAAAGAGATTGAAAAATCTCACTGAATCTATAGGAGAATTTTAAATGGATTTACTAATTTCAGAAATCTTGGAAAAGGTTTCAAAAGTCAAGACCAAAAAGGAAAAGGTTAAGCTTTTGCAAGAGTATAATCATAATGCTTTAAGAATGGTAATCAAATCATCTTTTGATCCAAAAATTGAATGGGCTTTACCAGATGGTGATGTTCCATATACTCGCAATGATGCTCCCGAAGGTACGGAGCATACTTCTCTGTCTTACGAATCTCGTAAGTTATACCATTTTATTAAGGGTGGAGATAATCGAATTACTCAAAATAAACGTGAAGCAATGTTTGTTCAAATGTTAGAAGGGCTACATGAAAGTGAAGCAGCTGTTCTTGTCGCTGCAAAGGATAAAAAGTTGCACCAAATGTATAAGGGATTGTCCAAAAATGTAGTGGTGGAAGCTTTTAATTGGGACGATAATTTTATGGTTATCGAACATGATCAGTATCCTCAAGCGCCAGGGCCAGCAAACGGATGATAATTGAAGATGATCTAAAACTAGATTATTCGGATGTATTGATTCGTCCTAAACGCTCAACTCTTACATCCAGATTTGATGTTGAACTGGAAAGAACATATACATTTTATCATAGTGGTAAAAAATGGACAGGCGTTCCTATTATGGCAAGTAATATGGATACTACTGGTACATTTGAAATGCATAAGACCTTAAGCCGATCTGGCATGGTAACTTGTATTGCTAGACATTATAATAAAAGTGGTAAGTTGTGGAACGAAGCAGATAACAAAAATAAACTTTGTGTGATGTCTGGTATATCAAACCCAGAAATATCAGAAATTATAGGTGTGATTAATACCTTTCCTGATATTGCCTTTGTTGGATTAGATGTTGCAAATGGATATACTATTAATTTTGTTGAAGCAATAAAACGTCTAAGGAATGAACTTTCTGATACAACCATTATTGCAGGCAATGTAGTTACTGGTGATATGACAGCAGAACTTCTTCTTGCTGGAGCAGATATAGTTAAAGTAGGAATTGGTGGTGGTAGTGTATGTACCACAAGAATCAAGACAGGAGTAGGATATCCACAATTGAGTGCTGTGATTGAATGTGCTGATGCAGCTCATGGTATTGGTGGACATATCATAGCAGATGGTGGATGCAATTCTTCTGGTGATATGGTAAAGGCCTTTGCTGCTGGTGCTGACTTTGTTATGATTGGTGGTATGCTCGCTGGTCATGAAGAATGTGACGGTAAGTTGGTATTTGAGGATGATGTAGAAGAGCCAGTTGGTATGGAGTTCTACGGAATGGCATCACAAACTGCTATGGATAGACATGGCCATCCTAACAGGGAGTATAGAGGCGAAGAAGGTAAGACTGTTACCGTACCTTATCGTGGGCCTGTTGAATATACCGCTAATGATATTCTAGGCGGTATTCGATCTGCTTGCACTTATGTTGGTGCAAAACGATTAAAGGACTTGACAAAATGCACTACATTTGTTAGAGTGAATAATACACACAATAGAATATATGAGTAGGAGCTTACATGGTAGACCCGTTATTGGATGCGCTGCGACAAAAATACGAAGGAGAAATTGCTGCAGCAAAAGCAAATATATATGTATACACAACTAATCCTGTCGGGATTGGGGAACATCCAAATCTTGTTGCAGCTGTAGATTCTGAGATTGAAAAATTAACAGCTGCTACAGATAAATTAAGTATACTTAAAATCAACTATTCAGAAAATTTATAATGCCCCTAACTAGAAAACGAATCATCTATGATCGTGATGGTAGTTCGCCGTATATGGTTCGCCATCATCTGATTTTCAGAGAAAAATCTGATCATTTGGAACGAAATGTGAGAGTGCCATTCAATGCATATATTCACAAAATTCTCCTATCAGATGAGCCAATTCTACATGACCATCCTTGGAGCTGGGGTACATTTATAATATCTGGTGGATATTGGGAACATACTCCGAAGGGTACTTTTTGGAGAGGGCCTGGATCATGGAGAACTCAAAAATCCACAGATTTGCACTGGTTAGAACTAAACGAGAACAAACCTTGTTATACCTTGTTCTGGCATGGTGCGAGACAGAGAACTTGGGGCTTCCAGACTGATGATGGTTGGATGGATTATCGAACTTTTTTACAGAATCGTTTAGAATCAAGGACTTAGACGCTACGATTTTTCTTGACAATACCTTTTGAGTATGGTACTATAAGACATAATAGAGAAAGAAAGGTTATTTGATGACGAACAAGATTGATTTCATTACTGCCCATAATGGTGGTATTAAGATGTTTGCTGGTGTTGGATTAGTTAACAATCTCAAGGGTTGGGGAAAGACCGCTAAGTCTATTGCTTATACTCTCAAGACGGTTGGACTCGCTGACTGTGTGATGGGTTCTAGTTCGATGGATTTTGCCTCTCAAGAGGGGTTTGAGAATGATGGTGACGCTCATGCGTTGTGGAGTGCCGCCATTGAGATTTACAATTGGGAAGTGAATGGAGTTGCCTAATGGCCGTTTACGTTAAAGAAAAAACTGATGACATGGTAGAAGCTCTATCCTATATGGAAACTGCCATGATTGAGGATTATAATCATTTCATGACAAGGGATGATGAAGTTACCGCCAAGATGCGGTTTGAATTTGCTACTGGCATTGAGATGCTATACGGTAGTAAGTATATCAAGATCATCACCGGCAAGCATGGTGGAAATCGGTCTGTTTGGGGTTTTATCGTCAATACCGATAAGGACAAGAAGTTCAAGAAGGGCGATCTTCTGAAGGCTGCTGGTTGGGCTGCTCCTGCCAGAAACGCTGCGAGGGGTAACATCCTTAAAGGTGAATATGTTATCAATTGGACTGGGCCTTTGTATTTGAAATAATCACTTGACAAATCTTATTGAGTATGGTAAAATAAGACATAATCAAGAGATAAGAGATATATGATTCTTCACGTTAAAGGTTCCAACAAAGCAGTTCGCAAGATGGTCGAAATGGCCTCTTGGTACTATGCTGAGAGATTGATGGGTAAGAGACTCATGGGTAGTCTGGAACTTACCGTCAATCTCAAGAAAAATCTTCTTTCCAAGGAAGGAAACGAAGGAAGTGCTATTTGGGAAGATGATGGCTATCGGTCAAGGGAGTTTACTATTGAACTTGATGCCACTGTAAAAATTAGAAATCTTCTGATAACTCTCGCTCATGAAATGGTTCACGTTAAGCAGTGGGCCAAAAATGAGATGTATGAGTATACAAATACGATGGGTATGGTTCGGTTTAAGGGTGAGAAGATTCATCTTGGAGAAACTGATTATTGGGATTATCCTTGGGAGATAGAAGCATACGGTAAACAGTTAGGTTTGTTTGTTCGGTTCTGCGAACATATGGGTTTTGAAAAAGACGATAACATGAAGGAAGAAGCGTAATGGGTGCTGTAAAAAATTGGATGATGGATATTGAAGAGTTTTGTGATGGCTACTTCTATGGTGAAGGTGAAATAGATTTCACTGCTGAAGAAATTGCTGAGGATGCTCAATCTTTCTTTCATTCCAAAATGGCTGGAAATCATGCCAAGGAATATGTCATTAAAATTCTTGGTGCGTTGTGATGAAATTTATCACATTAGTTTTGGCGGGAGCAATGGCTGTTGTTCCTGTCAAAATTCAAGCTCAAAAAGTTTCTGAGTATCATCCATCAGTAAAATGTCTTGCACTCAACATGTATCATGAGGCAAGAAGTCAAGGAACTGCTGGACTTTTTGCTGTATCTGCTGTTGTAATAAATCGTGTTAATGATCCACGATTTCCTAATGGTGTTTGCGAGGTAGTATATCAAGGGCCTATTAGAGAGAGTTGGAAAACTCGACAGCATAAAGATTTACCAGATACAGAACGACAATATTATCCTATAAAAAATAAATGTCAATTCTCATGGTACTGTGATGGAAAAAGTGATACTCCTCACAACAAAAAAAAGTATCAAGAGTTACTTGACTTATCAGCAGCAATAATGCATAATGAGATATCATTTGTAGATATTACAGATGGTGCATTGTTTTATCATGCAGATTATGTAACGCCAGGTTGGGCAAAAACAAAACAAAGAACAGTGGAAATAGAAGACCACATTTTTTATAGATGGGACACTAAGTGACATTTGATGAATACCAAGAATTTGCACGATCAACAGCAATCTATCCAGAAGAGTGTAAGGTAACATATCCTACACTTGGTTTGTGTGGAGAGGCTGGTGAGGTTGCAGAGAAGGTAAAGAAGAATATTCGGGATGGTAAATCTCTGGATGGAGTCGGACTAGAACTAGGCGATGTACTTTGGTATATCTCTGCTCTTGCTGATGACCTTGGCGTAACTTTGGAAGAAGTTGCACAAGCTAATGTTGACAAACTTACATCCCGAAAGAAACGAAACATGATTAGTGGAAGTGGGGATAACCGATGAACTTAAAATATTCAAAAGATGTAGTAAAAGATTACGATAAATTAAGTGATGGTCGTAAAGAATATATCATAAAACGTGCTGAGAAGAAAGGTGTCACTGTATCTGAATATCTCTTGGAGAAATATAACCAGTGAACATTTTCTATCTAGACCGTGATCCTGTAACTGCTTCACAGATGATGTGTGATAAACACGTTGTCAAGATGATACTAGAGAGCGCTCAGATGCTCTCTACTGCTCATCGTGTTCTTGATGGCGACACATATGCTAACAAGGTAGGATTGTATAAGATGGCACATAAGAACCATCCTAGTACAATATGGGCTCGTTCTTCCATAGAAAATTATGATTGGTTGTCAGGGCATATGCAAGCTCTCATGAAAGAATATACTTATCGTTATGATAAACATCACGCTACAGAACGGTTAAGTCAACCTCTATCTAATCCCCCTAATAATATTTCTTGGGGTGTTCGGTTTACTGATCCACCTCAATGTATGCCAGACTATTGTAAAAATGAAGATACTGTGTCTGCATATCAGAACTACTATATATTAAAGAAGTCAAATTTTGCAACTTGGAAACGTAGAGATAAGCCGGAGTGGTTTCATGAACGACAACAAGAGTGTTCTTAATATGAATGATTTGATGAAAAGAGATGTTTATGAATTACAAAAGTGTCTGCAAAATTCTTTTATTAAACAGAAAAGTTTGTTAGAAAGAATAGATGAGCTTACTACAAAGATTAATATTTTGGGAGGCGATCCTAATCAATTGGAGTTAAAACTTTAATGCCAACATATACATTTATAGATAATAATACAGGAACTACCTATGACGAATTTATGGGTATGAGTGAGAAAGACCAATACCTAGAAGATAATCCTCATATCAGTCAAGTTCCAACTATGTTTTCATTTGTTGGCGATCATATTATGGGCGTGGGGCCTAAGACAGATGGTGGTTTTAATGAGCGTATGGAGCAGATAGCAAATTCCCATCCAGGCTCACCTTTAGCAAACAGGTATGGTGGTGGTCAAACAAAATCGCACAAGGAAATTAAAACGAGAAATGTATTGAAAAAACATGGGGTAATATAAATAGATAAAGTGGTGCGGGCGAGAAATCAAACTTCAGCACCGATGCACAGCATTGAAGAAAGCTGGGAAGTCAATCCGCCCATGTACCATAGAGGGGGGATGCGCTTCCCCCCTCACCTTTGTTATTAATTAGGATGTACTATGGCAAATAAAAAAAATAAAGAGATCAATCTCAGCAATCTTGTAACCATCAAATCAATTACTGACAATCAAAAAGTAGTTTTCGATTCTTGGAAAAAGGATAAGAATCAATTTCTGTTTGGTGCGGCTGGTACAGGTAAAACTTTTATATCGCTCTATCTGGCATTGAAAGATGTTTTGGATTTGAAGAAGCCTTATGACAAGGTTGTTCTGGTTAGATCACTTATTCCTACTAGAGAGATTGGATTTCTGCCAGGCGACGAGGAAGATAAAGGACTGTTGTATCAAGTACCATATCAGAACATGGTTCAATTCATGTTTGAAATGCCTAATGAGCAACAGTTTAATACACTGTATGATAGACTCAAAGGGCAAGGGACGTTATTCTTTTTGTCAACTTCTTTTCTAAGGGGGTTGACATTTGACAATACAATCATTATAGTAGATGAGTGTCAGAATTTAAATTTCCACGAGCTCGATACAATCATTACCAGAATAGGACAGGATTCAAAGATTGTATTTTGTGGAGATTTTGACCAGACAGATTTGATAAAGCAAAATGAAAGGAATGGGCTGCACGATTTTTTACGAATTTTGGAAGAGATGGACGAGTTTAATTGTACTGAATTTACTATCGGCGATATTGTCCGTAGTGGTTTTGTTCGCAGTTATCTCATTAATAAAATAAAACTTGGGATAGGAATTGAATAATGAACATAGAAAAATTACAAGAAGAATTAGAAATTGATGAAGGATGTAAATATGAAATATATCTTGACCATCTTGGCTATCCAACTTTCGGTATTGGCCACCTTATTACTGACGATGACCCCGAATATGGATGGGAAGTCGGAGCATCTATTGATACCGTTAGAGTCCATGAAGCCTTCGAGTCGGATATCGAAGGAGTCTTGTCTGACTGCTCCAAGTTATATTCAGACTTTGGGGATTTGCCGGAAGAAGCTCAAAGAGTGATTGCTAATATGATGTTTAATATGGGACTAACTCGGCTGTCAAAATTTAAAGGTATGAAACGTGGTGTGGATTCTAGGAATTGGAATCAGGCCGCAGATGAGATGGTTGACAGCAGATGGTATCGTCAAGTAACCAATCGGGCAAATCGTTTAGTAGAGAGGATGAGAAATATAGAATAATGGCTAAATTTAAACATGTTCCAGTGAAATTGCCAGAATTAAAAACAGTAACAGTAAATCGAAAAAGATTCTATGTTACACCAGAAGAAAAATATTATCCTTCAATCACAACCGTTTTATCAATCCGAAATAAAAAGGGATTGATGGAATGGCGCAAGCGTGTTGGTGATGAAGTAGCAAATTATATATCAGGTAAGGCAGCTTCAAGAGGAACTAAAGTTCACCATATGTGTGAGGATTATTTGAATAATGTAGAAAGTGATTGGCCTGACAAATGGATAGAACATAAAAAGGATTTTCTTCCTTGGTGTTTATTTAATGAGTTGAGAGATAAAGTTTTGGGCAATATTAGTAATATACATGCTCAAGAGTGTGGTTTGTATAGTGATAAATACAAGGTAGCGGGTAGAGTTGATTGCATAGCAAAGTACAATGGTGTTCTTTCAATAATCGACTTCAAGACATCGACAAAAGAACGATCTGATAACTGGAACGAAAATTACTATATTCAATGTTCTGCATATGCAGAAATGTTCACTGAATTAACAGGAATTAATACAAGCCAAATAGTAATATTGGTTGTAACTGAAGATGGAGTAGTACAAGAATTTATTAAGAGTAAGGGTGATTATTTGAGCGTGTTGAAAGAATCCGTTACAGAATGGGAAAAACAGAATGAAACAGATAGCAAGGGACATCCGATTATTTACCGATAAGATAAAATCTTATATTTTGGTGGGTTTGCTTGTGGTATTGATACCAACCTTTGCTATGAGTCAAAATTTAATTCCAAAACATGAAAATGAAAATCCATTTTCTGAAAATGAAAATCCTACAACTGAAGATGTTGTACCTAAAACGGAGCCACCTACAACTGGCGGGCCGCCACCATACGGTACTATATTCATGCTGAATAAACCTGTAGCTTGCAATGATACTCCTATATTATTGAATTATATTAAAGGTATGAATCAGATGATTCCTATAACAATGGGCACAAATAAAAATGCAATGGGAGCAATAGTGTCTCTTGTACAAGTATATGCAAATCCTATTACTGAAAATTTTGCAGTTGTTGAACATTTTGCTATAAAAAAGAGTTGTATTATTTTTCAAGGACATGATTTTGATATTATACTTCCAGAGCCTTATTTTAAAGGGCAACTTCCATGAATGATCGTATAGAAAAATTAATAGCAAAACGTCCATTTTTGAGATGGTGGCTTTTTGCTACAATAATGTTGTTGGCTGCTTTTGGTGCATTTCAGACAGGCATTATTGATGCAGTATATGATGTAGATGTAACAGGATTAAGTTTTCTGATTGTGGGAATACTAACTGTCATGTCAATTAAATGTGGTCTTGATACTTTTAGATTAACATCCTTTGAAAATATTACAGAAAAGGATATCAATGAAGCATATGCAAAAGCAGACACAGGATGGTTTGTATCTGATATTTGTTTGACGTTGGGTATGATTGGTACAGTAGCAGGATTTATCTATATGCTGTCATCCTCATTTGCAAATATTGATGTTTCTAATGTAGGTTCTTTGCAAAATGTTCTGGCTCATATGAGTGCTGGTATGGCAACTGCGCTTTACACAACAGCAGCTGGTTTAATTAGTAGTGCATTTTTGAAAGTACAATATTTTAACTACTCAGCTGAAGTTGATAGATTAG
>VTLG01002877.1_pt1 | contig 16166 bp, 25 predicted proteins | sample 4694571 | NCBI WGS metagenome assembly VTLG01 (sample SAMN12604809, study PRJNA352737) | marine metagenome | biome: ENVO:00000447; feature: ENVO:00000209|ENVO:00000569|ENVO:01000036; material: ENVO:00002151; isolation source: viral sequences binned using virsorter ...
CTAGAAAAGAACTAGACAAACTAACAGGTGATTCTATTGTAACTGAAGGAAAAAGAGAGGAGTTAAGACGGAGAGAGAAAAGAGATATTGACATTATTAATGGGTTACTTAAAAAACACAACGAAGAGTTAATAGACCAAAATGATAATATAGAGGATATCATCACATCAGTTGATGACTTAATTACAAAAATGACCGACCAAGCTCTAGCAGCTGTTTTTACAGATATGCAAGCTGAAATATTAAAAACTAAAGTTGCTGCGGATTTAGTAAGGAACCAAATAATAGCTGATAGAGGAGAAGCGACTAGACTGGGTGTGTCAGGTTCTATAGATGATATTATAAAAGATTTTGAAGATGACTTTGAAGCTCCTTTCTTTTTACCAACATCTGCTGATAAGTTTAGAGAAAGAAGAAAAGAACAACTCAATGCGTTATTAGAGGATTTTGGTATAACAATAGGGCAATTTAAAACGGCATTAAAAGCAGGTTATTATGATAGAGAAATAGAGGAGCTTACAAACACTATACAGAACCTAACATCTACACCACTAACACAATTGTTTACTTCTCCAACAGGTGGTGATGATAATGAAGGTGATGGGCCTGATGACCCTAATGGTGATGATGCTATAACTCCATTACAAAATTTCTTAAATAAAGAAATGAAACTTGTAGAAGAAAGCAGAGCAGCATTAGAACACACTGAAAGAGAACATAATCAAAAGATGATGGAAGCTAGAATAAAAGCTTTTGAGGATTTTTTATTACAGGACATAAAAGATGGAGATGAAAGAATTAGAGTAGAAAAACAGTTAGCTGCAGAAAGATTAAAATTAGTTAAAGAAAATGCAAAACTAGAAATACTAGCTGCAGAAGATGGTAAAAGAGAAGCTTTAGAAGAAATTGGTATGGGTACATCTGATTTAGAAAGAAGGTTTATAGAGCTGGAAGCAGAAAAAGCATTTTTAGCAGAAAAACTTAGAATACATAAGCTTTATGGAATGGATGTTGGTGAAATAGAAAAAGGTATTAGAGAAAATCAAATAAAAACTCATGAACTTGTAAGAGAAGCTTACATGCAAGAAATAGGAGAAATATCAAAAATAGGTGATGGCATACAACAATTAGCGGGAGATAACGAAAAATTAAACGCTATAAGATTAATTGGTTTGAAAGTAACACAGGCGGCTACACTTGCTGAATCTCTTTTGAATTTACAAAAAGAGATTGGTAATATACAATCTAAAAGAAAAGCTATGCTAACTATTCAAGAAATGGTAACACAACAGGGTGCAAACGCTGTTACATTACAGGGTATAATAGCTAGTATGGGTAAAGCTACAGCTAACGCAGCAGAGGGTGTGACACAACAATCTAAATTAGTTTTCCCATTTAATATATTAGCAATGGCAAGCACCATAGCCGCTATAATTGGCGTTATGGCTAGTATTAGTAGTTTGTTCGGTGTAAACACTAAATCTTTAGCTAGTGGTTCTCTTGGGGGTGGTACTTCTCGTTCTGGTCGTGGTAGAAGTGGTACTGGTGTTGGGTCAAGTAGCGACATGACACTTTTAAGTTATCAAGGTACTGGTTCAACATTCGCTGATGGGGGTATGGTATATGGAAACTCACATACAAACGGAGGAGAGAAGTTTGCTGTAGGTGGTAGAGTAGTAGAATTAGAGGGAGGTGAAGCTGTTATAAATAAAAGAAGTACAGCTATGTTTAGAAGTCAATTATCAGCTATGAACTCAGCTGGTGGTGGTGTTAAGTTTGCTGATGGAGGTATAGCTAACAGTCCTTCATTTGCACAAACACAATTTGATGTTATGGGACAATCAATGATGTCAAGTGGTGGTAGAGTGACTGTTGTAGAAGCGGATATTACATCTACACAAAACTCTGTAAAAACAATAGAATCAGAAGCTAGTTTTTAAAAATAAAAAGATATAAAGAAATGTTTGTTGATAAAAAAGTACAAAAAGAAAGATTAGATATATGTAAAGGTTGTAATTTTTACCGCAACTTTTTAATGTTAAAAAAACCTAAATGGGATTGGGGAGCAAGGTGTGGAAAATGTAAATGTTTTCTACAAGCAAAGTCTAAGTTATCAAAAGATTTTTATGGTGAGTGTCCTTTAGGTAAATGGCCGAACTAACCAATAAATTATAATATGAATGTAGAAGAAATTTCTAAAAAGGTAACACAACAAGTAAGAGAGGATATATGTTATGTATATGACATAAACAAAACTTACAATTCTCAGTTTTCAAAACATAAACCAGAATCTATAGAGTATATGTTTAAAGAGTGGCATAATTTATTTCCACAACAAAAACAAGATATTAGTTGTACATCTTGTAGAAATGCTGTGGTAAAGTTTTGGGGTATGATGATAGAAGAGTGGAAAAAACCTGTATCAAAACCTAAAACCAAAAAAAGTGGCTCAAAGAAAAAATAAAGTAAAGATAGTATCAGAGTTTATAGAAACTCTAAATTTAGAATTATCTTTAAGGTTTGGTGATGAACCAACGACAAATGATATTGTATCTCATCTAATTGAGAGAGGCATGATAGACCCAAAGAGGTTAAGAAATTATATGGTAATAAAAGATTTTGACAAACTACTTGTAACTAATGATGGTAATAGAACTCATAGTTTTATGGACTTATCTATAAAATATGATATAACGGAAAGGACAGCACAAAACATAGTTTACAAGGAGAGAGAGAAGTCAAAAATATCTAATAATATTAGAGGATAATCTTTTTTCCATTTTTTTCGTAAAATGAATTTTAAATAAAATTAATTTTGTAATTATGAAAAATAATAAACAAACTTGGTATTCAATAAATGCAAAGCATAAAGAAAAGTATGCTCACATTTATTTATATGACGAGATTGGTAGTTATGGTGTAACAGCTATTGATTTTGTTAATGAAATAAAAGGCCTAGAAGGAAAAGACATTTACTTACACATTAACAGTGTTGGTGGTGAAATCTTTGATGGTATGGCTATTTACAACACACTTAAAAAATATCAGGGTAAAGTTACAGCATATATAGAGGGTATAGCTGCTAGTATGGGAAGTGTAATACCTTTAGCTGCAGACGAAGTGATTATGTCGGAAAACTCTTTACTAATGATACATAATGCGTGGGGTAAAACTATGGGAGAAGCTGGAGATATGAGAAAAACAGCTGAACTATTAGATAAACTTAGCGATGAAATTGCTAATGTATATGAAAAGAAAACAGGATTGAACTTAGGGACTATAAAAGAAATGATGAATCAAGAAACTTGGTTTAATGCTGAAGAAGCCTTGGAGTATGGTTTTATTGATAGAGTGTCAGACGCTATTAAAGTAGCTGCTAGTTTTGACATTTCTAAATTTAAAAACAAGACAGAAGAGGAAATTATAAATCAATTAAATAATCAAAAAAGTAAAACAATGACAGAAGATTTAAAATCTTGGTTCAGTGCTAAAGTTGATGAAATTGTAAAATCTGTAAAAGGTAGTACAGCGGAAGAAACTTTAAATACTGATATCAATGTAAACTTAATTGATAATGAAGAAATATCAAACAAACTTTCTTCGTTTGAAAATAAGATTACAGAATTGGAAACTTTATTATCTGAGAAAGATTTAGTTATCTCTGACTTAAATGACAGTGTATCTAATCTAACTACAGAGAATGAAGAGTTGAATACTTTAGTAAACAAAGCTGACGCTAGGGGAACTAAGGTAGAAACAGAAAAAGACCCTCTAATAGTAGAGGAAAAAGTTTCTGTAGACCCAAATGCATCTTTCTATAATGCAATGGCAAACAGAATGAAATTAAAATTTAATAATTAAAAAAAAGAAAAAAAATGGCAAATGTAGCAAACAATAGTATAGCGGCTACTTATAGTGGAGCGCAACTAAATGAATTATTTTATGAGCCAGTATTCAGAAGTGATGATATTATGAACAACTACAGGGTAATACCTAATGTTAAGCATAAAATGAATGTATATACTTCTGCGGCTTTAACTAAGATTGTAGCAAAGTACACTGGATGTTCTGCGACTTCTGGTTCTACTCAATTCAACATTGATGACAAAGTTATCACTGCTGGTAGAATGAGAGTAGCTTTAGAGCAGTGTACTGATGAGTTCTTTGGTACTTATATTGAAGAATTGTATAAAAATGGTGCTGATGTTATGAATGTAGAGGGTACTCTATTAGCTGAAGCTATCGTAAACAGAGCAACTAAAGGAATCGCTCAAGATGTTGTAAGATTAGCTTGGGGTGATGATACTGGTTCAGGAGTAGCTGGATATGGAAATATGGACGGTTGGATGAAATTAATGGCAGCTGGTTCTTCACCAAGATTTACAATAAACGCAACAACTGATAACGACCCAACAAGCGCAGAGGTTATTACAGCATTAAGAAAACTTTATGATGAATCTCCAGCAGCTTTACAACAAGTTCCAGCAGCAGAAAAGAGATTTTTTGTAACTCCTCTAGTTTTCAATAAGTACTTACAAAACCTAGAAGGAACTTCTGCTGACTTAGCGATAACTAACACTCAAGATGGTTATCAAATCGTTAAGTTTAGAGGTATTGAAATTATACCTATGTACGAATGGGATACTATTTTAGCAGATACTAATCCAGACCTTTTCTCTAATACAGCAGGAGGTGTAACTACTGAATATAGTCAAGGTATATGTTATACTTCTGTAGATAACTTAATTATCGGTTCTGATGTAACTGACCCACAAGGTTCATTCAAAGTATTCTATGATGATTTAGAAGAAAAAATGTTCTTTAGAGGTTACTTCAAGTTAGGTGTACAATATTTATATGATTCACTTTATAAGTGGGCAATATTTATATAAATATAAAATAATGATAGAGGGGGAGTAATCCTCCTCTACATTAATAACAAAATTAATAACAATTTAAAATAATAATAAAATGGCAATAGATAGAGGTTTAGCAATAGGTTGTACTGATTTGCAAAGAACTGGTGGTATATCAACAATATGCTTAAGAACTACATTGACAGGTGACATCGTTACTTATGATTCTACTGCTGATACACACGCTATAACAAACATAAAAAAAGCTGGCCCTGCAGACGCAACTGACTGGCATGTTTTTGAGTTCAAACAAGAAACTCCTGTTATGAGTATCGCAGCAACAAAAGAAAATGGTTCTACTGTTTTTGAGTGTTCTTTATCATTTTACTTACCATTAATGAATAGTGGAAAGTTTGAAGCTTTACAAACGCTTCTAAACACTTGTATGATGGGTATAGTAACTGACACAAATGGTAATAACTATGTTTTGGGTATTAGTCAAAAATACAATGCAAATGAGGATGCACCATTTAGAAATCAAACATTCCTTAATTTATCAGGAATGGAAGGTTCTACAGGAGCAGCTTTTTCAGAAGAAAATGGAATTACTTGTACTTTGATGTCAAGACAGTTTGAGTTACCTAGATTATACACAGGTACTTTAACTATATCAGGATTAACAGCAACAACATCATAATAAATTATAAAATTTGTAGGGAGAGTAAAATCTCCTTACATTTTTTTTATTAATATGTGTGGTTGTGACAAAAATGTTGTAGATTTACAACAATATAAAATATATACAATTATGGCAGAATATAAAGCAAAATTATCATCTGGAGTAACTTATAAAGATGGTTATAGAATACAGTGGGCAATAGCAACTCAAGAGCAGTTAGCACACGCTTATGAAGTTATAGGATTGACGGACTTGATAGAAAAAATAGAAAAAACTAACACCATAAAAGAAGATGGCGAAAACAACAAGAAAAAGTCAGGTAAATCTAAAAAGAAAGAATCCAACGACCAAGAGTAATACTTTTGAGTTTGGAGTTTTTAATTTAGCTATACCAGAACACATACAGGAGCCGCAAGATTTAAAAAAGATATTTACCGATTACATACCTTTCGGTAATGATAATTTATTTCCACAATATCTTGCAGAACTAAAAAGAAAATCATCTACACATAGGTCGGTTTTAGCACAAAAAGTTGTATTTACTTCTGGGGCTAAATTTGTATGTAAAGAAGATAAAATTAGAGAATACATCAAAGATGTAAACGCTGATGGAGAATCTTTAAGAGATATATTTAAAAAACTAGCAGATGATTATTACACTTTTGGAAACGCTTATTTAGAGGGTGTTTTATATGATGGTGGAGTAAATCTATATCATTTAGATGCAACTACTGTTAGAATGTCTAAAAACAAGAAAGAGGTATATATACACCCTGATTGGAATAATTATAAATCACAGAAAGATAAAATGCAGAAAATTGCATTATATCCTAATGTAACTTCAAGTAGATTCGTATTACAATTTAAAGATTACGAGCCTACTTTTCAGTTTTATGGTTTACCTGATTATGTTGCAGCTTTAGAACATATTGCTGTAGATTATGAAATAGGTAAATGGAATCATACAAAATTTAAAAATGGTTTTCAGCCTTCTGCAATTGTTGAGATTAACGGAGATATGGGAGAGGAAGAAGCTAGAAAATTAGTTAGAGAAGCACAAAAGAAATTTGTTGGTGATGGTAACAATGGTAAAATTATGTTTATCGTAAAGAACGGAGATACCGCAAACGCAAATGTTCAGATACTAAAAGACGACCAAGATGGTAGTTGGATAGACCTACAACAAATAACAGACCAAAACATTATTACAGCTCACAGATGGCAACCATCATTGAGTGGTATAGTAAGTTCTGGTAAAATGAATAATACAGGAAGTGAGATTAGAATTGCTTATGATTTAGCGATGACTACAGTAGTAAAAGAAACTTCTGAGATAATATTGACAGGAATACAAAAGGTTTTATACAAAGAAATGGGATTTGACCCGTCAGATTTAAAGATACATTATGAACCACCTGTATCATACGCAAATGATGTTGATATAAAACAAGTATTGACTATTAACGAACAAAGAGCGTTGTTAGATGAAGATTTCCCTATGTTGGAAGATGGAGATATGTTTGTTGCAGATAGAGAAATAATTGTAACAGAAAGAGATGGAGATGTAACAGAAACAACGGTAGAACAAAGATAAGATGGCAGATTTAAGACAATATAATACACTAATAACAGCTGAGGAGGTAATTAGCAGGTCTTTTACAAATGCTAATACAGACCCTTATTTGATAAGTGAAAACATAAGAGTTATAACTGAGTTAGCTCATATAAAACATATTTTAGGTAAAGAGTTTTATGGAGAGTTAAAAAAGCAACATAATGATGGTACTCTCACAACAGATAATGCCACATTTTTTAATAACTACTTACTAGACGCTTTAGCTTGGTTTGTAAGATTTGAGGTAATCAATGAAATACAAATGAACAGTACAAGTGCTGGTGTAGTTACTAATATAGATGAGTTTAGTAATGTCGTTACACCTAACGAACTAAACGCATACAAACAAGATACATACAGAAAGGCTGAGATATTTTTAAGAGATGCTATTGACTTTTTAAATGATGACGACCAAACTGGTAAATATTCTACATACGAATCTAATAAACCTTGTACTGACAACACTTTTAAAAATCATGGTATAATTATGTATGATAGTATATATGAAAATCCTAGAATATATAGGAGTTATGATAGTTGGAAAAACTTTTGTCCTTGTGATGATTGCTAAAATTTAAATTATGCCTTGTATAAAGTGTGAAAACGGAAAATATAAATTTGGAGAAACTGGTAGATGTCAGTACAATTCTTTGCAAGAGTGTAACGAAGCTAATGAAGGTTACTACAATGAGGAAACTTATAATGATTATCCACAATCTGCTTCTAATAACGCTAAGAGAGCTATAAAATATAAAGAAGAAAATGGTAGTTCTTGTGGAACTCAGGTGGGGTGGACAAGAGCCCGTCAAATCGCAAACAGAGAAAAACTAACGAGAAGAACTATTGCTAGGGTTGCATCATTTAAAAGACATCAACAACACAAAGATGTTCCTTATGATGAAGGTTGTGGAGGAATAATGTGGGACGCTTGGGGAGGAACGAGTATGATAGAGTGGGCTATAAAAAAACTAGATAGAATTGACAAAAAATCTATGAAGAATCAAGAAGAAAAAAAGAAAAAAATAGAGATTTCTGAAAGAATAGAAAAAGCTCTAAAAAGAAAAATGGAAGAACATAATGAGGATGTAAAAGATTTAGATGTAAAATGGAATCCTAAAGTTACCATGGCAAAACTTAGAAAGTGTTTTATAAGGGGTGTCGGAGCCTATTACACAAATCCCGATAGTGTAAGAGAAAATGTTACAGGGCCTGACCAGTGGGCTTTGGCTAGGTGTAATAGCTTTCTTTTTGCTTTGAGAAACGGTAAGTACAGAAGCGGTAAACACGATACAGATTTATTGCCAGAAAAACACCCTATGAGAAATACAAAAAAAGAACAAAATAAAATAAAAGAAGAAGAATTGTATAATGACCCTTCTCACGATTATCATTTAAATTTTACAGAAGAAATGATGTCTGAACTACATAATAACGGAGAGTTAGTAGTAGAGGTAGAAGAGGGAGATAAAAAGATGGTTATAAAATTTACATACAAAAAAGAAGAAGAAGAAGAACACATTATGAATTTAGCTAAAGAGTTAAAAGACCTAAATAATAAATACAAATAAATATGGCTTCTAACGAACATAAAAATTTAAGCAATGCTAATTTGCATGTACCTTTAGATTTTAGTACAGCTTCTAATGATACTGTTATTACTAAAAATAGTAGTGGTAGTTTAGAATGGACTGCAAAATCTAACTTAAAAACTACTGTAATAAACATTAGAGGATTTGGTGAATCAGGAACTTTAAATACAAATTACTTTTTTCCTGCTGATATGGCAGACACAAAATCACCTTTTGAATTTGACGAAGATTATGGTAGTGCAACAATATCTTCATCTAACACAATAACAGTAAGTAAGGTTATTAGAGGAACATCTTATACAGCACCAAAAGCTTGTACCTTAAATCAAGTTACAGGATGGATGGCTGGTAGTGCTACAGAAACTGTAACATTAGCTTTAGTTAAGTTTACACCAACAGCTAATAATTCTTCTGCTTTTGAGGTAGGGGCCTCTAATAATGTTATGACAGTTTTAGATGAGATTAGTGTTTCTACATATGGTAGTAATAATAAGCTTGGTTCTATAGATGAAACAAGTTTTACTGTTGCCGATGTAGCTAAGGGAGATATGATTATGCCTTTTCTTAAATCAGCTGGTGGTTCAAGTAATATATACTTTAATATAACATTAGAGTTTAACTACACAAATTAAAATGAAACAGGAAATGAAAGATAGCGCACAAGTAATAATAGCAAATGGAGGAGCGACATCATTAGCAATAACAGATTGTAATGAAATTTTGACTATGATTTCTTTGTTACTTGCAATAGCGTTTACAATATATAAATTTATAAAATTAAAAAAAGAATAAAATGGCATCAACAGTAACAGCATCAACACTTACAGTAACAATTACAGAAAATATAGTTTTGAATGGTCAGAGTTATGGAAATAGTATAAGTAAAAATTATACAACACAGGGAGAGGTAGACCAAAGAATTATGAATGTAGCTACATCAGGAACAGTTGTTTTTTCTTATGACACAGCTGACGGCGGAGGAACTGGTGTAAAGAATGATTATGCATATTTTAGAATTACCAACTTAGATGATACTAATTTTGTTAGAGTTGAAGTTAATAATGGAGCTGATACTTTTTTTACAAAGGTAAAAGCTGGTGAAAGTTTTTTACTTATGGATAATGAAATGGACGCTATAGCAAGTTCTAGTACATTTGGTGCTTTTGCAGATTTAACATCTGTAAAATGTACTGCTGATACAGCAGCTGTAGACATTGAATATATAGCGGTTACAGCATAATGGCTAAGGGTAGAGTATCTTTTGTACACAGAACAAAAAATAGAAAGAAGCGTAAGGGAGTTCATTCTAAGAATGCTTCTGTGGGTCAAAAAGGTTATAGGAAAAAATACAGAGGACAGGGTAGATAATATGACATTAAAATATTTTACAAAAAAAGAATTTGATTGCAATTGTAGTTCTTGTAAAACTAAGGGTAGTACAGGTGAGAATATGGATATTGATTTTCTTGTTAAGTTAGACAAGGCCAGAGATATTGCTGGTGTTAGTTTTAGAATAAATTCTGGGTATAGATGCCCAGAACACAATAAAAATGTTGGTGGTATAAAAACATCATCACACACAAATATACCTTGTAATGCTGCTGATATATCTACAAAGGATAGTGTTACAAGATTTAAGGTGTTACAAGCTTTATTGGAGGTTGGATTTGTTAGAATTGGTATAGGAGAAAGCTTTATACACTGTGATACAGATACAGAAAACAAAAGTCCTGAAGTTTGTTGGACATATTATTAATTTAAATTAAATAAAAAATGGAAATTTTAAAAAAGATTTTTAACTCAAAAAAGTTTTGGTACACAGTTGGAGCAATATTTGTACCATTTATCGCAGCTAAATTAGGTTTAAGTGAGGCTGAGGTAGAGAAAGTATATTACGCTATACTTACTTTAATTTTAGGTCAAGGTATTGCTGATATAAGTAAGAAGTAATATGAAGTTTAAGAATCCTATAAAAAACTGGGTTGGTTCTGCTATAGCAGACAATGCAGTTAAACCAATTACTGAACTTGTAAAAGCGGTTTTAGAACTGTTTAAAGACAATAAAGGTAAATGGTCTAGTAAAAGAACAGTATCAGGAGTTATAGTATTAGCTGCTTCAGCTGATATTACAGCAAATGGTATAACTACAGAAAACTTAATACTTGCAGGAATAGGTGTGTTACCACTTATATTTTCAACATTTGAAAAAAATCCTGTATGTTATGAAGATTGTAGTAAAAAATAGTTATCTTTGCGGTAACTACACTGGCTCTAAAGGGGGCTTTTCTAAGGTTGATTAGTAGTTTTTTAAGGTGTAAAAGGGGGTCAGTGTTCGGCTCCCTTTTATTTTTTTATTATATTTACACAAAAACTATGAAAAAATACGGTAAAAGATTAAGGCTTACTCCTGAAGAAGTAGATATAATATACGAACATAGGGGTAATTGTGTACAAAATATAAATGAAAACACAGCTTTAGACATACATCTTCATGAAAGAGGCATAAAAAAAGAGGATGTTGTAAGTGTTAAACATTGGCAGTCTGCTAGTGGAGAACTTAGATTTAGCATAGTAACAAAAGAAGATTCTGTTAATCATGAAAAAGTATTACAAAAAATAACAGATTTCATTTCTTCACACTCTCCTGAATATAAAAAAGTAAAAAAAGTTAAAAAAGATACTAACAGACACTTGTTAATTATAAATCCAGCAGACATACATATAGGTAAGTATGCTAACGAAATGGAAACAGGTTATGGTTATGATATAGATACAGCTGTAGAAAGAGTTATGGAGGGCATAAATGGTATTCTTTGGAAAACACAGTATTATAATATAGAAAAAATATTATTCTGTATAGGTAATGATATACTACATATAGATAATGTTTACGGAACTACAACCAAAGGAACTAAACAAGATACAGATGGTAAATGGTGGGAGCATTATCAAATAGCTTTAGCTTTATATGTTAAATGTGTTGAAGTTTTAAGAGAAGTTGCTCCAGTAGATTGTGTTCATTCAATGTCAAATCATGACTATCAAAGTGGTTTTCACTTAGCTCACGCTTTAAAAGCTTGGTTCAGAAAATGTGATAATGTAACTGTTGATGCTGGTGTTGCTCACAGAAAATATTATAAGTACGGAAATAGTTTAATTGGTTTAGAACATGGAGATGGAGCAAAAATGGAAAAACTACCTTTAATTATGGCACAAGAAAGACCTTTAGACTGGTCTGAAACTAAATTTAGATATTGGTATCTACATCACTTACATCACAAAGTAAAACACAAATGGTTAGACGCTAAGGACTATATAGGTTGTACTGTAGAGTATTTAAGAAGTCCTAGTGGTACTGATAGTTGGCATAGTAGAAAAGGATATACAGGAGTTCCAAAAGCTGTAGAAGGTTTTTTACACGAGAAAGAAAATGGTCAAGTAGCAAGAATAACACATTATTTTTAACACTTAAACAACCCTTCATTAAGAGTTTATAGTACTCTTATATATATAAAGATAAAGATAAATATAAGGATAAATACTAAATTATATATAAAATAATTTGGCAGTTTAAAAAATTCTTCGTATCTTTGTATAAGATTTCAAACAATAAATAGTATTAACCTTAAAAAACTATACATTATGGACACAACAAATCACGCAACTAATTGCACAAATTACAAAGATGTTATTAATTATATCATAGACACTAATGAGTTTGAGTGTTATCTCAGTGACGACAACTGCTCATTTATATATAAGTATGTTTGTGATGGAGGAGATGACATATTTGGAGATGGTATAGAGGTAGAGTTTGGTATAGATGTTGATTACATCAAACTTGTAGTAGACCTAGAAGATTGGGAGGAGGAGGATTACGAAGTATATACACAGACAATTAAGTATATTGACAAAACATTTTTTCATATCAACATAAATCATAATTATATATCAGATGTATATTGTGAGGTGATTGGAGATGTAAATGATTGGTGCGATAGTTACATCACAGAAGCTACATATCACAATACAACAACAGATATTAAGTATGCAAGACAGATGACAGATATAGAATTAGAACATATAAACCCAGACTTTGTTTACGAAGCAGTATTAAATCAAATATATTAACCAAATAAATAATAATAAAATGACAAAAAAAACTATGACACAAAAACTAAATGGAGAAGCTTACAAAGTAGAAACCAGAAAAGAAGCTCTTAGAAGGCTTTACACAGACAATGGTCTTACAGAAGAAGATATATACAAAGACAAGAGAGGATTTGTTATTATCACTAGAACAGGTATAGACAAGATTGTATCAAAACAAAACATAACTGTAGCTTACGAAGTTGTAACTATGGATATAGAAAAAGGATATGTAGTTCTAAAGGCTGTAGCAACAATCAAAGCTAAAGATGGTACAATTAGAAACATGATGTCTTTTGGAGAAGCTGCTGATAATAACCTTATGGGTGGTGGTAAAAAGTTTCCTGTAGCTATGGCAGAAAAAAGAGCTATGTCAAGAGTTGTTCTAAAGATTGCAGGATTCTACGAGCAAGGAGTGTTTGGACAAGATGAAATTGTAGACTAATGAATGAAGATTGGTTTGATGAACTAACCAATGGTGAGCCTCTATTATGCACAGTTATGCAAATGAGCATGATAGAAGGCTTGCTAAGAATTAGTCCTATATCAGAAACAAAGAAAGGTGAGATATACAGAAACTTAGAACATATGTCAGAATTAGAAGCAGAAGAATTGATAATTGAACTAAGAAAAGATTGTATAGAAACTGATGTTAGAAAACAATGGGAGCAAATGTTTAATCAAAATAAACTATAATTATGAAAAACAACTATGACAACATAAGAAAAGCCAAGAATGAGTTAGAGGCTATTCTTCGTATTAGAGGTATATCTAAAAGAAGGTTTGGTAGAATAATAAATGTTAAAGGAACCACAATAGATAAATATTTATACAATCCTTTTCATTTAAAATATTATCATATGGCTAGATTAGCAACATTCCTTAACTTAGAAGTTAAAGACATAGTAGATGTCATTGAGGTGGATATACCAGACAGACACAATATATATGTTAAGGGAGAAGATGATTACGATATGATACAAGTTTTACCAACACAAAATAGATAAAATGGAAAGAGATAGAAATAAAATAGATTTTGTTTATGATTATATAAACAGAGAAATGGGGGTTGATAAACATAAGATACAGGGTAAGGTAAGAAAAAGAGATATAAATGACGCAAGAAGATTGTTTTGGTATGTTATGAGAAATTACTTTGAGTATAGTTTTCAAAAAGTAGCAAACCTAACAAACCACAATCACGCAACAGTAATAGCTGCTTGTAAAAAGTTTGATATGTATGCAGACATATATCCTAAAATTACAACTACTCCATATAAAGATATATGTTTTCAACTTGATGTAATGAAAGATTCTTTAGAAGAACAAGTAGCAGAATTAAAACAAAAAATGGTTGTCATTAACCAAGAACTAAATAAAATTTTAACAATAAAACAATTACAAGATGAACGAAAAAAATTACATTGCTAGTAGTATAAAAGCACACACAACACAGTACGGCACATTAATTAATGCAAATCTTAAGTTAGAAGATTTGACCAATATTGCAAAAAACGGGTGGGTACAAATAACTATAGCTGAAAGAAAAACCCCATCAGAAAAAGGAGCTACACACTATGCTTTTGAAAACAAGTATGAAGCAAAACCAAAAGTAAACAATAATAATGAAAATCGTTTTATCACTTCTGACGATGGAGATGTACCATTTTAAAAATGAAATACTCTAGTGATTTTAGATATGATTTAAAGTTGGGACAAGTTAAAGAAAAAGAACTTGGAAAAATTTTAAACAATAAAACTATAGAGGTTAAAACAGATTTAAAAGCTGCAGAAACAGGTAGTGTGTTTGTAGAATACGAAAGTAGAGGTAAGCCAAGTGGTTTGTCTAAAACACAATCAGACTACTACTGTTTCGTAGTTTCTAAAGATTCTTTTATACTAATCAAAACAGACAAGTTAAAAGAAAAATGTAGAAAGTTTATTAAAACAAATTTAGACACAGTGGGGGGTGATAAGAACACATCAAAAGGAATACTACTTCCTTTACTACAACTTGTAATAGATATATAAATTATATACTAAATAATTTGGCAGATACAAATATTTTTCGTATCTTTGTATAACAAATCAACAGTTCCTTAACCCTTTACTAACCCTTAAAAAATTATTTTATGACAGAAAAACAACTACTTATTGATGTATTATCAGTACAAACATCATCAGGACAAGAAACAATGATGATAAATTATATTCAAGAATTTGTAAAAACCAATGTACCAAAAGCGTCTATATCAATCAAAGACAACAACATTTATGTAACCAAAGGTATTGCAGAACACTATCCTTGTATTGTATCACACACAGATACAGTACACGACATACACAAAGATTTTCAAGTATTCAACAATGATGACATACTATTTGCATTCAGTAACGACAATATGCAACAAGTAGGTGTAGGTGGTGATGACAAGGTAGGTGTCTGGATATGTTTACAAATGTTGTTAGAACTAGACATAGTAAAGTGTGCATTCTTTCACTCAGAAGAGATAGGGTGTGTAGGTAGTAGTCAAGCAGATATGTCTTGGTTCAAAGATGTAGGTTATGTATTCCAATCAGACAGAAGAGGTAACAAAGATTTTGTAAACAGTATTGGTGGTAAGACATTGTTTGACAAATCATTCTCAAAAAAGATTACTAATGTTTTGTTTTCACACGGGTACTCAGAAACATCAGGAGCTATGACAGATGTAGAACAGTTGGTGTGTAATGGACTAGATGTTTGTTGTGCTAATATGAGTAGTGGTTATTACAATCCACATACAGACCTAGAGGTAGTAGATTACATTGAAGCAGAAAATTGTCTTAATCTAATATACAATCTTGTGAAACTGTTGGGTTGTAATAAATACAAAAATACAGAATACAACAAAACAACCTACGACTTTAGAAAAAATTATAATTGGAAAGAATATATGTACAACCATGATTCTTGGGAAGATGAATATGGTAACGAGGTTGTTTATGAAGATGGTAAAGAGATATGTTATTATTGTGGAGAAGTTGTAGGCAGGTCGGCGTTTGGTCTAAAAGATTATAGGCACTGTAATAGTTGTAACTCAGAGGTATATTTTGATAGTTCACACTATGAAGAATATGACGACAATCCTAAACTAGAAAAAATTAATGATACAATATTAAAAAATTATTAATATGGCAAAGAGATTTACAGATACAGATAAATGGAAAAAAGGTTTTATTAAAAACTTACCAGCAAAATACAAGTTGTTATGGTTATATATATTAGATGATTGTAA
>VTLG01009905.1_pt1 | contig 16161 bp, 9 predicted proteins | sample 4694571 | NCBI WGS metagenome assembly VTLG01 (sample SAMN12604809, study PRJNA352737) | marine metagenome | biome: ENVO:00000447; feature: ENVO:00000209|ENVO:00000569|ENVO:01000036; material: ENVO:00002151; isolation source: viral sequences binned using virsorter ...
GGTACCGTTGCTGACGGTACAACATACTATGTTGAAAGAATGTCAGCCGATACTTTTGAATTGGCTACAACCGCAGCGCTTGCAGCTGCAGGAACTACATTGCAAATAACCAATGACGGGAATGATAGTCAAACATTCCGCAGAGTTATCGGTAAAGTCGCTTAACAATACGAGGTAAAATTACATGGCAGCATCAGTTGCAAAAGGAAACAACGGTGTCTGCACAACAGATGCAGAACGTATTTCCGTATCAAAATCATGGACTGCTACAGCAGCTGGTAGTACAGCAGCTCAAGCAGATTCCGCTGTTAAATCAGTGACAAAAAATCTTAGGATGGCTTATGCTGGTCCTGAGTGTAACATCACTGCTGTTTAACATTACACACATTGGGAGGGTTCTCACGCCCTCCTTTTTTTATTTATATAAATTAACATGACCTACCCTACTTATGCTGTGTCCACAGAACTGGATGCTGTTAATCAAATATTAAGCTCGGTGGGGCAGGCTCCCGTCACCACCTTGGACCTACAAAATCCTGAAGTAGGTATAGTTTTAAATACACTTAGAGAAGTGAACAAAACTGTACAATCGGAGGGGTGGCATTTCAATACAGAAAAGCACTATGCCTTAACAGCAGATTCTATTACATTTGAGATTGAATATCCAGAAAATGCTTTATCAATAGATACACACAGTGATCAACACTTTGATGATTTTAATCCTGTAAGACGTAATGGTAAGTTATATGATAAGTATAACCATACCTATGAATGGAAAGATGGTACAGATCCACGTGAATTAATTTGTGACGTTATTTGGTATTGGGATTTCACTGAAGTACCACCAGCTGTTCAAGCATATATAACTGCTAAAGCTGCCCGATTATGTGCAGTAAGAATGATTGGAGATCAAACTTTATATGCATTATTACAGGAAAATGAAATTATTACAAGAGCTGCAGCATTAGAACAAGAGACTAAACAAGGAGATTATTCCATCTTCGGTTGGAAAGATGAAGAAAATTATCATGTCGGTTATCAACCTTACGCTGCTTTGCAAAGATGAGTACGATCAAACATAATGTTCCAACATTTTTAAATGGAATATCACAACAACCTGATAAGAAAAAGATAGATACGCAATTAAAAGATGCTATAAATACATATCCAGATTACGCTTTGGGTATGTTGAAAAGACCTGGTGGTAAATTCATCAGCAATTTATATAATGCTGAGAATATTGATAAAACTGTAGCTACTGCTACACACAACGGTACAGGACATGCAAGTCGTACGGTTAATAGATACATTTCTGTTCCTGCTACTGGGGGATCTGGGTCAGGAGCTACATTTAATGTACATGCTATTGCAGAAAACGAAGTAGCAACTTTTACACATAATGGAGTTAGTGCTACTAATAGAACTGCAGGAACATATTATGTTAATAATGCAGGTGGTAGTGCATCTGGTACAGGATGTGATTTAAAAGTTGTGGTAGATAATGACGGTAGACCTACCGTTACATTAGATAATAGAGCTGGTTTCACAGGTGGAGCTGGTTATGCTATAGGTGAAACAATTACAATAGCTGATGGCTCACTAGGAAGTGGTGGAGCTGCATCGGTTGTTTTAACCGTTGCCACAAGACACGCTGCAGTTGATCTTGTTTTGTCTTTGTCTTCTGGCGGTAAAGGTTATTTAAAAGGTGATACATTAACTATTGCTGATGCAGCATTAGGTAGTGGTGGAGCTCCTGCTATTACTATTACAGTAGCATCAATAGGTGATTACGGTAAATGGTTCTCTATACTTAGAGATGAGAATGAAAAATATGTAGGGCAATATGCTGACGATACTTTTAGAATATGGAGTATAATAGACGGTAACCCTAGAAAAGTTGAGATGGGTACTGCTGGTTTTGATGGTGTACCGTCTGGTTGTAATTACACAAATTTACAAACAGATCTTACTGCATACAGTAATGCTATACAGGATACATCAGACAAAACAACAGCATTAAATACTTCACAAGCATCGTTTAGTGAAGCTAATGATGGTCAAGGTGATACTAAATCTTCTCTATTTGAAACATCAAATGATTATGACACAGGTATCGGTACAATAACTGAGACTCTAGTTTCCGGTATTTCACAACGAAAATCAAATGATTCTTACACTATCAAGAAAAATGGAGATACCATTAGCGTATCAAATGATAATATATCTGCACCTGTTTATAAATTAGAACGTACTGTAGCAGGATCTGGTTATGGATCTGGTATAGGTGTCGGACCTGCTAATCAAATACACATTAGTGCAGCTGGGTCAGGTTATTCAGCAGTAGCTGCAGCAGCAACAACTGGAGGTTCAGGGTCTGGATTAACACTCACAACTACTGTATCTGCAGGTGCTCTTGCAACTGTTACTATTAATGCAATAGGTCAAGGATATAAAGTAGGTGATGTATTAACTGTCGCTGGTGGTACATCAGGACAAATAATAGTTGATAAAATTGTAACTGGTTCTGTTTATAAATTAGCAGTAACAGTAGGTGGAAGTGGTTATAGTGCTGCAACAGGTGTAGCAACAACAGGCGGTGGTACTGCTTTAACAGTTAATACAACCGTAGCAGCTGGTGCTATTACAGCAGCCGTTGTAAACGCACCTGGAAATAATTATACACTTGGAGATGAGATAACTGTATCAGGCGGTGGAGGTAATGCAAAACTTAGGGTAGTACAATCGGGTTATGCTACAACATCCGCAGGATCAGGTACAGGATTAGTAGTTGATATTGCAACAAACACTTCAGGTAATGTTGAACCAGAAGCAACACCTTCTGAAACGTACGCTGTATCAACATTCACACATAACGGTACAGTTGATGCAAGTAGAACTGCAGGTAATTATACCGATGTAACTGGTACAGCAAATAAATCTGGATCTGGAGCAAAATTTGATATTACAGTTTCTGAAGATGGTACCCCTACAATTACATTAGTAAATGGTGGTAACGCATATTATGCAGGAGAAACTATCACGATTGCTGATGCTTCTTTAGGAAGTGGAGGAGGAGCTGTTGTTGTAGTTACTATTGCAACAACATCTATTGTTAAATCTGGGGGTGCTTTAACTACTACAACTGGTTATAAAGTAGATGAAGTTATCACAATAACTACAGGTGGTGGTGACGCTAAATTTAAAGTTACAGAATTAACTTGGCAAAAAGGTAAAGAAACAACAGGAGAAAATCCTACACTAGCTTCTACTGGACTTAAATTATACGAACTTATTGAAATAAATTCACCAACACATACCGATGCACAGCTGACTACATCAACATCAGCAATGGGTACATCACAAACGAATTATAATACTGCAGTTACAGATGAAGGAACTGCTAAAGGTAATTATGATACAGAAGTAACAAATTGCCTCATACCTGGATTATTAGATGATGGGTATTTACGTGGTGCAACTGCTGATGATATTGAATTGGTGACTTTGAATGATTATACATATGTACTGAATAAAAATAAAACAGTTGCATTACTAGATGATGTGACAGATCCAGTATCAACGGACGCCTTTATTACAATAAACGTAACTGCTTATAACTCTAAATATGAGGTAACTATAAACGGTGTTACAGTTAGTTATACAACAGCAGAAGATTCTTCTGCAGGTGATGCTGATGCTACCGTTATTGTCTCAAACTTAGTCACAGCTATTAACGGCGGTGGTGGTGCAATGGCAAGTTGTGTTGCTACAGCTGTCGGTTCGGGTATACATGTAACACTTGTAACATCTATTAAAGTTAACGGTGGTCCATCAGCTGGAGCTATATATGCATTCACTAATCAGATATCAGACGTCAGTCTTTTACCTCTTCAATGTACTCATAATTATAAAACTAAAATAGTTAATACAACTAATATAGATGCAGATGATATGTGGGTTAGATTTATATCGTCAGCTGATGATTTTTCTGCAGGAACTGGAGCTTGGATAGAATCAAACGAACCAGCGATAAAATATAAATTAGATCCCGCTACCATGCCTCACCAATTGGTCAGTGAGCAAGACGCGGCAGGTAATATTGTATTTACATATAGTCCTATTACTTGGGAAAACAGAGATGTAGGTGATGAATTAACTAACCCAACACCTTCTTTTGTAGGTCAGAGAATTAGAAACATGTTCTTCTTTAGAAACCGTTTCGGATTTTTGACTGGAGGTACTCTTGTTCTGAGTAAAGCTGGGTCATTTTATGACTTCTGGGCAGGATCAGCTATGATAGTTGCTGAAGACGATCCTATTGATATATCAGCTTCGTCAACTAAACCAGTATTCCTAAACTATGTTAAGACTACAAGTGCAGGTTTAGTACTATTTAGTGATACAGAACAATTTCTACTATCAACTGACTCTGATATTTTAAGTCCAGAATCTGCTAAAATTAATACTTTATCTGATTACGAATGTGATACAAATCTTGCAGCTATTAATTTAGGAACATCTTTAGCGTTTGTATCTAAAACACCTTTATACGCAAAGTTATTTGAAATAGCTAATATTAGTACAACTGATCCTCCTACTGCTTTCAATACATCAGGTATTGTACCTGAACTTATACCATCAACTATAGATAATATAGCAGGTTCACCTGGTATGAGTATGATATCATTAGGTACTACAGGAACAACTACACTATATCAATATCGTTTTTATCAAACAGCTGAAAAAAGAATAGCTTCTACATGGTATAAATGGGATTTAACTGGTAATTTAATTGATCAATTTTTCGATGCTAGTACATTCTATGCTGTTATATCTGATGGAACTAATGTATCAGTTGTATCCTTTGACCTTAGACAAGCTAGTGATGAAGGATTCTTAACCTTACCTACTGGTGAGAAGACAGACGTATGTTTGGATATGTATGTTACTAATCCATATAGAACATATGACCAACCTACAGATAAGACAAAAGTATGGTTACCTTTTACACACCATGCAGGCAAAACATTAGCAGTTGTAGCGTTAGGTGGTTACATCGGCGGTACTCTTTCTGCAACAGAAGCTTCAGTCGGTGCGGTATTATACCCAACTGTAACTGGATCTTCACCTAATGAATATGTTGAAATTAGTGGTGATTATAGAGGTAAGAATATTATTATTGGATATATTTATACTATGACTGTTGATCTTCCTAAATTATATTATAACAAACCGGGGGATGAGCAAGGTAAAGGGGATTATACATCAGATTTAATAATACACAGAATTAAAGTCTCAACTGGTCTTAGTGGTCCAGTAAAATATAACGTTAATTTAACTGGAATACCTAATAGGACTGAAACAATAAGTGCTATTAAACCGCATACTTATATAGCTAATGATATAACCATGGCAGCTGAAAGTGTACACGATGTACCAGTTTTCCAACGTAATGAAAATATATCATTCAGTATTGTAGGTGACACTCCTTTACCAGTAAGTCTTTTAGGCATGACTTGGGAAGGTAAATACAACAACAAATTCTATAGTCATGTTTAGATATAAAGGAGGTATATACTGATGGAACCGATGACCATGATGGCCATTGGACAAGGAATCTCCGCAATTGGAGGATTGTTCGGTAAAAGCCGTCAAAGAAAACAACAGGCAAGAGAAGCTGAAAGACAGTGGCAACTGCAACAACAGCAACTAGCTAATCAAGTCGCTCAAAATGCTTACAAAATTGAGTTTGAGAATCAAATGCTCGATTTGTATAATAAACGTACAATGGAAGAGTTTGATATTAAACTTGATTTATATGATGAACAGTTACAAATAAACCGTGACGCAGCTAATAGCTCTTATGCAGCTGAACAGTTTAAATTAAATGAAAATATGCAGCAAGCTGCCTTAAACAGACGTAAGATGTACAGCGAGCTATTACGTGTTCAAGGTAGTCAAGCAGCAAGAGGAGATACAAATGTTAGTAAATCTAGAGAACGTGCTGATTTAATCAATTCAATTGGTGAATACGGTCGAGACCAAGCTGAATTTGATAAAACTATATATAATGCTAAATGGGCACATGACCAAAGAATGTCAGGTATTGCATCTCAACATGCAAATGCTAATTACAGTGCTTGGACTAAAATTGCTATATCGCCTAGAATGAAACTACCAGGACAAGGTGCTGGACCTGATATAATTAATCAAGTTGGACCTGCACAAGTGAATACTGGTATTGGATTTGGTGATATTGCTACAGCAGCTGGTCAAGGACTCAGTTCGTATGCTATGTTTAAAGAAATGAGCGATTACGAGCTTAAAGAAAACATTAAACATATTGGTAAATCTCCATCTGGTATACATGTATATGAATTTAACTACTTAGGAGAAAATACTAGATATAGAGGAGCTATGGCACAAGAGGTAATGTTTAAAGTCCCAGAAGCTGTATCCGAAATGGATAACGGTTATCTTGGTATTAATTATGATTTACTTGATATTAAGATGGAGGAAGTACCAGTATGACACAATCAAAATTCAAATACCGTAGTGCTGACGCAACTCCTACTTACTTTACTCCACAAGGGGAATCAAAACCATTCCAACCTTTTGATATACAAGCTGCTTCACAACCTATATTAGATGCTTTAAAAGAAGATAAAGAAATAGCACTTGGTAACGTCAAAAGAACAGGGGATAATGAACTTTCTTGGATGCGGATAGAGCATGAGGCTGCTCAAAAGCAAGCACAACATGAGGCTGATGTTGAGAAAATTAATGCTGCGTATGATTTAGATCAACTAAAACAGTTTTCAACAACTGCTGCTGGTATGCTTCAGACAGCTGCAACTATGAGAGCTGAGCATATTAAGAAAAAAGCTCTAAATCAGTTATTAAAATTAAAAGTTACAGACGAAGAAACATTTAATAAAGTAGTTCTAGGTTTTGATAAAGTTGAAGATGCAAATGGTGCAGTTATAAATTCAGGAGCTTTACAGGGTTATCTAGAAATACTTAAAAAGGATCCATCAAAAGGTAGTAGTTTAAGGTTAGCACAATCTATTATAGATGCTAGTGGATATAAACGTAAGGTTCTTAGGGAAGCAATGCTTGGAGATCAGATAAAACTGATACCAGAACGGCAAGCTTTCTTAAAAGAAAATCATATACCAGAATGGACTAAATCAGAAGCGAATCCAAATGGATTTACTTTTAACCAAATGGTAAAAGGTGATCCAACAGGATATACAACAGATGACCAATATCGTGATTTTGAAAAAGAGATTGATGGGTTAATACTTGAAAGACATTTTATACCGTATCATAGTGCTCAAACTATAGCTTCACAAGTTTTACCAGGATTTGATAAATCTCAAAAAGACAGTATAGCAAACCGTAAAGCTCAAGGTCTGCTTTCGGAGAAAGCTGAATATGAAAGAAATAATAATAAAAATACTGCAACAATTATTGATAGATCATATGGTAGATATGGCGGTTGGATAGGCGAGCAAATGACGAACCACGTGAGGCAACTTGCAGCTGAATTAGAAGATGGGGCGACTCTTTCTGAAAGAATGTCAAAAGCTTGGATTAAGAAGCTTGATAATTTACATGATTTATATGACGCTGGTGGGATAACTTATGCGCAAGCACTCAAAGCAGTGCACGGGGAATTTAAAGTAGATAGCCAAGGTTTAACAAGTATAAATACGTGGAGAGAAAAAGAAGTAAAAGCGTCAGGATTTTGGGCTAAGATGGACGCTTCAATGATGAGGAAAAATGAGATTAATAAATTAAATAAAGAGAATATAATTAATTTTGGTATAAAAGCAATGCGAGAACAGTTTATTGCTAATGATAATCGACCTATAGAAGAAACTACATTTCAACTATTAGTAGATAAACTGCATAAGATGGGTGGTGGTAGACGATCAGATATTGAAGAGAAGCTTAGAGAAGCACAAGATACTGTACATGGTTTAGAAGTTGAGCAAGAATTGAAGAATTTGTCACAGGATTATCACGACTTTGGTAAACTTGATCCTAGTTTATATAGTAGATATTCACATGAATCTATGGTACAAGCTCGTAAGAATGGTTGGCTTAAAGATCCTGCTCATATAATTTCAGCAAGTGAACTAAAGTATGCAACAACCCAAATCTCAAACGCTGCTCTCGCACAAGCTAAGGGAGTAGAAAATATAGACAGGACTAATGTGGAGATAAGAGCTAGAAAATTTTTTAATGATAGATTTACCGATTTAATATCTACAAAAGACTTTAAGAATAACAGATCGGGTGCCTATGCTCTTGCTCTTTCTGACGCAAAAGAAGCAGCAAAGAAAAATTGGGAAGAATGGTTGTTACCACTTACTAAAGAAGAGTTAGTAAATAAAAAAGCTATAGAAGTCCGAAATGATATAGCGGAAAATGTAGAACAAGGAGCTGATGTTCAAACATACGCTATACCTGCGTTTGATACCCGAATGGAATGGTTGATCGAAAAAATAAAGAAAAATCCTGGTATAGATTGGCGCAAGTTAATTAACCCTACAACTAAATACCCAGTACCTGCCGAGAAAATTAACCTCCCCATTTCTGGAGTAAATGTAACCACCGGTCCACAAGAAACGGAACTGTTTTTCGATAAATCATTGATGGGAACTGGTACTGGACAAGGTGTATATGGCTTTGTAGAACAGCAACTAAGAGCCCGTAATTTTGACCCAGATAAAGGCTCTAATATTAAACCGATTTCACCAGCTGATAATACAAATAGAGAAGTCAATCCTTCTAGAGTAGATGTATATCATACTGAAACGGGTGTAACATTCAATATGCCTGAAGGCGGTGATAAATTAATTGGTAAAACTTTTGGTCAAGTAACACCAGAAGAATGGCAAGACTTAGGCACACCGCTTAATAAAGAATTCTTAAAAAGAATGGGGTTTAAATCTGGATATACAATTGATGAAAAATCTTTACAACAAATATCAGAACGTTGGACAAGATTAGATCAAGGCGAAGTTAAAGCTCCTACTATTTTTGACAATCCAAGAAACACAATCAAGCATTCTAACAAAGTAGATAAAGAAGCTAATCGTCAGTTAGGTGACGAGAAAGAAATGAATGGCCGAATATATGTTTACAGTGTTATAACTGGTCCAGGACCTAGAGGCGGTGTATACAACTTAGGTTGGAAACTTAAAGGTGGTCTATTAGGTGCACTATTTGGTAATGTTGGACTTAGTAATGTTGGACCTCGATATTTACCAAATAAGACGGTAAACCCAGACGGCTTCACTATTGATGACTCTGGAGTACCTAATCCTAGACATCCAGCTAATGACCTCTATTTTAAAAATAGACCTGGGTTAAGGGAAAAACTAATCGAACAAGGATATTAGAATTATGCCTGATAATTTTTTTGATGTTGAAGAGCATAAAATGCTTTCAGCAGAACAAGATAGATTAGATCAAGAGCGCCAAGCTAATGCTGAAAAAGAAGAGGCAGAAGCTGTTGCTGAACAAGAAGCAGACGCTAAGTATCAAGCTGAATTAGAAGACGGACATACTGCTAAAGATGCTAAAGATTTTGGTGTTAAAGAGAACCTTACTGAACTAAAGAATGCCTTTACAGGTGGTACTAGAGATACATTAAGTTCCTATGCCACACTACCTGAACGTGCAGCTGACATAGCATCAGGTTCAATGGTTAAGGAGATACAAGAAAAAGGTCAATACACTCCTGGTTTCAACCCTCTTGGTGGTGACTTAAATCCTATCACTAAAACATGGTGGGGACAGTTCATTAGAACTGGTGTACACTTTGGTACAATGGCTATACCTATCGTTGGATGGGGAGGTGCTGCTGCTAAAGGTACAGGAGTAGTTGCTAAAGTTGCACAATTTACAATAGGCAGCTCTAATTGGATTGCTAAAGGTGCTTCTGTTGGTGCAGTAGCTGACTTATTCTCGGAGTACTCACAAGAAGCTAACGGCCTTCAAGTAATAAGGGATAGGTTTGGTTTTATTGACACTCCTTGTACAACTAAAGATGCTGATCACCCTGCACTTAAAACTTTAAAGTCTGTATGTGAAGGTATTAGTATAGGTATTCCTATCGAGGGTGCTGTTAGAGCTATAGCTAAAGTTAGAGTTAAGCAGGGTATAACTAATAATCCTACTAATGAGATTCTAAGTAAAGTTGATAAAATTCAAAGTGGTAAACTACTTAAAGCAGAGAAAGCAGCTAAAACACTTGTAGAAAAAAACCTTAGACAAGCTACACGTCAAAAGCTTTTCAATAAAGGAATAGACTTTGATAAATTGAAACCTGAAACTCAAATTGAACAAATGAAAGCTGTTCAAAAAGGTAGTAAAGGTGATCAATTTGGATCATGGTCTCCTGAGTGGGAAGATAATATAGCACGTGCTGAACGTAAGCTACTTACAGATCAGCAAAGTATAAATGGACAAATAGAAGAGAAAGCTTTAGTAGAACTTGATGATCCAGATATACGATTCCATAAAAATAACGAATTAGCTGGACCTGGACAAGGTGCACCTAACTCTACAACTACCCCTTATGATGGTTTAAAAACTCTTAAAAGAATTGACTATGATTGGTCCTCTATGGATGAGGGTACAGTTGAGTCTTTAGTTACACCAGCTGCTGCAGAAGCATTAGCTGAAGCAGGATCAGGTATTAAAGGTATTAATAATAAAATTGCTAAAGAACTCTTTGGTGATGCACGTTTTAAACAATTAGTATCAGATCTAGAAGCAAAGGGAGAATCTATACAAAGTGTATATGAAGACGCCTTTATCAGAATGAAAGAAGTAATTGGAGGTCGTAATTCAGGTGATTTAGAAACCAAAGATTTCTGGGGTCCAATTATTGAAAGATCTACTACTAGAGATGGTTATACTGTTTGGGCAACTGAAGAGATATTAGCTGCTAATTTATTACAAGAATCTTTATTCAAACAACTAAGAACTAGATCTATAGCTGCTAGAGAATTAATAGATTACACTAATCTTAATGATGTAGACGGACCGCTTAAGTATATCAGAGATAATCTAATCTTAGGTAATGAGCAAATACAAAGATCTCAATTCCTAATGAGTCAAGAATATACTGATCTAATTAATAAAAAAGGCGGTAAGAAACTTATAGATCAGGTATTATTGGATATACACCAACAAGCTAAGAATCAAGTTGATATGATGTTTGATTTGGCTTGGCAGTCACCTTCAGATGATTTACTAAGATCATTCTTAGAAGCATTCTCTATGTCCAATAAAATTAATAATTGGCAAGATTTTGATGCTTATATGAGAAATAAGCTTATAGGACATACATCTACTGACGGTATAAGGAATACAGGAGCTATTACAAAAGAACTTCAAGGTGTTATGATGAATAGCCTGCTGAGTGGACCTAAGACCCCTATCAGGGCGATTATGGGCACCTCTACGGCAACGTTCCTACGACCTACAGCTCAGATATTAGGTGGAGCTGGAAGATATCTTGCTACTGGATTTACAGATGACTCTACATTAAGGAATGGTTTAGCAGAACTCAATGCTATGAGACAAGCCATACCAGAATCATGGGAGTATTTTAAACATCGCCTTAATGGTTATTGGACTGGTGAGTTATCTACAATTAAGAATAGATATGCCGATTATACCATGGATGATCAGCAATGGGATCTTATGAGATTCTGGGCTGAGGATAGTGGTAGAGCTAGTGATGGTGAAACCGCAGCATTTCGTATAACTAACGCAGCTCGTTGGCATAACAATTCCAATTGGTTTGCTTATACCATGAAATTGCTTTCTGCTACTGATGATGGTCTTACTATGATATTAGCAAGAGCTAGATCTAGAAGTAAAGCACTTATGGGTGCAATGGAAGCTAAAACACAAGGTTTAATACCTGATATTTCTCCAGAATTGATAAGAGAATATGAAGCTAGATTCCAAGATGAAATCTTTAACCCACAAACAGGTGTTGTTAATGATAATTTATTAGCATACGCTAGAGGTGAGGTTACACTTACTAAAGATTTAACTGGATGGGGTAAGGCATTAGATACAATGTTTAGTGCATACCCGCAAACTAAACCTTTCTATTTATTCGCTAGAACTGGTATTAATGGTTTAGATTTAACCATGAAGCATACACCAGGCTTTAATTTATTTGTTCAAGAGTTCAGAGATATTGCTAGAGCTACTCCTGATAGCTTAGATACTGTTATTAAATACGGTATAGAAACTGTACAAGAACTAAAGAATGCTAAAGACCTTCAAATGGGTAGATTAGCTATTGGTTCTGGTGTTATATTCTCAGCTAGTCAGGCCTACTTAAATGGCGGATTAACTGGTAATGGACCTACTGATCTTAAAACTCGTAGATCTTGGGAAGCTGCAGGATGGAGACCTCGTGAAATTAAACTAGGTGATGTGTGGATAAGCCATGAATCCCTAGAACCATTCACTAGTATTCTATCCTTTATCGCAGACCTTGGAGATAATCAAAAGTTATTAGGTAATAAATATGTTGAAAGAGGTTTATTGAGTGCAAGTTTAGTACTTTCAAAAGGTATGATTACTAAAACATACCTGCAAGGATTGACAAGTTTAACTGATTTATTCAGTAATAATCCTAAGAAGATAGAACGTATTGTATCTAATATACTGAATGGATTTATACCTTCTTCTACATTAAGAAATGATATTGGTAAGGTTATTAATCCTTATATGAAGGAGCTTAATTCAAACTTTGAAGATACTCTAAGAAATAGAAATCAATTACTGGAGTATCTTGTAGATGAAGAAGATCGACTTCCTATTAAATATGATATCTTAACAGGTAGACCTATTAGAGATTGGGATGTACCGACTAGATTATTTAATTTTATAAGTCCTGTACAACTGAACTTTGACCAATCACCTGGTCGTAAATTCTTATTCCGCAGTCAATATAATATTAACTTAGCTACAACAACAGCTCCCGATGGTACATCATTAGCTGATAACACTACTATAAGATCTAAATTCCAAAAAGCTATAGGCGATCAAAATTTAGAACTTAAATTAGCTAAGCTTGCAAAGAATCCTCATGTTATAAGATCTTTGAAAATAATGGAGCAAGATATAGCAGCCGGTTTACACAGGAAAAAACCTGGTAAAAATCCTATGGATTATGTCCATAATAAACTAATTAATGATATATTTAGGAAAGCTAAAGTTATAGCGTGGGCACGAATGGATAATGATCCAGATGTTGTTCTATTAAAAGCTGCACACAGGAAAGCTGAGGCTGCAAGAGCAAACACAACTGCTAATCCTGCCTTAAGCAGACAACAATATGAAGAAGTAAATCAATTACTAGAAATGACAAACAAGTAACACTATGGCTACAACTGAAAATACTTATACAACATCGTCAGCCACCCAGACTTTGTTTTCATTTACATTCCCATATATCGATACTACAGACATCACTGTTTCAGTTGATGATGTAGTTAAAACAATTACAACTGATTACACATTTGCCAGTGCTACACAAATTCAATTTAATACAGCTCCTGGAGCTAGTAAAAAGGTAAGAATTTACAGAACAACTGATACAGATAATAAAAAAGCCACCTTCTTCTCTGGATCTGCTATTAGATCTCAGGATCTTAACGAAGACTTTGATCAAGTTCTTTATAAAGCTCAAGAACTAGTACGTGATGTTGGTAATATCTGGGATGATACTACTGAAACAATCGATAGTACAGAAACTTGGCCAGCTAGTGGTACAGGTAATGATACTACAATTGCTACAACCGCTGCTATTCAAGCACAAATTTTAGCAGGTGCTCCTACTGTTTCTGGTATTGCCACACTGAGAACAGATGGTGGTAATAATATGGCTGGTGATGTCAATCTTGATAATCAGAAAGAATTACGTTGGCATGAATTAGATTCAAATGGATCCAATTATATTGGTTGGAGAGCACCTGCAGCTGTAACAGCTAATAGAACTTTCACCCTTCCAGACGGATTCCCTTCCACATCTGGATTAGCATTAAAGAGCGATACTTCTGGAGTTATGTCTTGGGGTACAGCTGGTGGTGCAGCCGGAGGTGGTACGGATAAAGTATTCTATGAAAATAGCCCGAATGTCACTGAGAATTATATAATTGGTGATAACTTCGGTGCCACAGCTAATGCGATGTCCGCTGGTCCTATAACCGTGGCATCAGGTAAAACCGTCACCGTTGGTGCCGGAGAAGTATGGACGGTGGTTTAACTTATGACAATTACAATTAATGGTGATGGAACAATCACCGGACTCAATGCAGGCGGGTTACCTGATAATAGTGTCCAAACTGCTGATATTGCAGATGATCAAATAACACTTGCTAAGTTAGCAGGTGGTACAGATGGTCAAATAATAACATATGATGCATCTGGTAACCCAGTTGCAGTAGGACCAGGTACAGATGGACAAGTATTAACATCAACTGGTTCTGGTTCACCTCCAGCTTTTGAAGCTATACCTGGAGGAGGCATAACAAATGCTACTTCATTTAGGGTTACTTCAAACTGGAACCCAGCTGATAGCTGGACAGACATAACAGCTAATTGGGAAGTGAACGATACAGCAGCTTATTCAACTCTCGGTACTGCTGTAAGTGAAAGTTCTGGTATTTTCAGTTTTCCTTCAACTGGTTTCTGGTATATAAGTTTTGGTGGAATGGCTGATTATAATGGATCAGCAGTTGACTGGGTTTCAATAGAATTACAAACAACTCACAACAACAGTACTTATACTGCTCACACTCTCACGATGGGGTCTATTGGTAGTGACGGTAGTGGTTCTGCTTATGTAAATTTAAAAGGTGACGGTCTTATTGATGTTGATAACACCACTAACGTAAAGTGCAAACTTAGAACAGAAACCGATGCTGATACAACGTGGCATGGTTCCACTAACAATAACCAAACATGGATCACTTTTATTAGACTAGCGGATACTTAATTATGAAACCAACACATATAGAAGATTACCTAGTCAAACATAGAAGAGGTCAATGGTTTGGTTGGAGTAATTCTAAAGACAAAATTTATGCAAACCTAATTGTACATGATGGAGGTTCAAAACCTACAGAAAAAGAATGTACAGATGGATTAAAGGTATTACAAGATGCCTGGGATTTAGAGAATGATTCTTATAAATCCAAACGTAGAGCAGAGTACCCTTCTGTGGTCGATCAGTTGGACTTAATTTACCATTCAGGTATTGATGCTTGGAAGGCAAAAATCAAAGAAACCAAAGATAAACACGCTAAATCGTAATGACAACACTAAAATTACAAGGTGATGGAGCTAGTGGTGGTTCAGTTACTATCAAACCGCCAAATACAGGTTCAAATAGAACAGTAACATTACCAGATGCAGATTGTACAATAGCTGCGACTAACTCTAGTGCTACATTAACTACACAAGGTGATACTTTATATGCTAGTGGAGCAAATACATTAGCAAGATTAGCTAAAGGTACAGCAGGTCAAGTTCTAAAGATGAACTCTGGAGCTACTGCACCTGAATGGGGTACAGATAATGCAGGAGCATTAGTATTTGTAGGAGAACAAACTTTATCTGGTTCAACAGATACTACTATCAATGTAGAAGATACAGCACTATTTGACGGAACCTATGATCAGGTTTTATTGAGAATAACTGATCATCATCCTAATACAGATGAATCAATGTTCATTGCTAGAGGTAAATATGGTGGGTCTTATCAAACTACTTCTCATTATATTTATAACAGTATGATTTGGTATGAGGATAGTTATGACTACATGAGTGCAGGAAGCGCTGCAGCAAATAATCACCCTGCTTTTAGACTAGGAAAACAGATAGGAAATGCTGCCGGAGAAAGTTTTTGTTGTGATTTTTGGATTGATAGTCCTGCTGATACTGCTAATTTTAAACTTTTTAGATGGTATCCTACTTATGTACGAACCTCTGTTCAAATAATGCATGGTTTCGGGGCAGGAATGTATACAAATTCAACTACAGGACAAGGTGCATTGCAAGGTGTTCAATTCGGTAATTTTGATAGTGGAGCTAGTGCTGCACAATTAAAAG
>VTLG01001205.1_pt1 | contig 16157 bp, 22 predicted proteins | sample 4694571 | NCBI WGS metagenome assembly VTLG01 (sample SAMN12604809, study PRJNA352737) | marine metagenome | biome: ENVO:00000447; feature: ENVO:00000209|ENVO:00000569|ENVO:01000036; material: ENVO:00002151; isolation source: viral sequences binned using virsorter ...
TTGATAAAAACTATAGCCAAACAGAACTTGCTTTTCTTTTTAAATATATATCCCCCGTTGGTTACTATGCTTGGCATAAACTAGCCTCTAATTTAATATTTAACTCTAGAAGTTGGAACGCTAAACAGATATTTCAAGTCTTTTCTGCACCGGCTTATTATTTAACAGATGAACTAAGTACCGCCTTTTTAGATACTCCTATTCACGAGTTAAAAATAGAAAAAACCCCGCAAATAATAAACAACCACTTTTTTGTTTTACAAAGTAACGAAATAAATTTAGTGAATTATATGTTTATAGATACCGAAACCGGTCTTAATGATGTCGAGGTAGTTTGCCATCTAAGCACCAAAAGTAGGTTTATAAGGTCCGAAGGCATAGCGTTGGGCAAAGAAAGTAAACAGCGTTTTATGTTTGGTTTTAATTGGAATAACCTTAATGCTATAAGGACTAATAATATTTCTAAGGCCGTTAACTCCCCTTTATGGATAAATAAAAGTAAAGATTATACGTTCGACGAACTTCCTAGAACCTACCAACAGCAGTTTTTAATAGTAGTAAATTTAATTTTATTTATGAATCAAGAGCCGGACATAACCGTCGAATATTTACCACCGAGCCATACTATACCTATACAACGAGAAATGAATAGGTCGGATAAGTTTAAGCCTAGAGCAATAACTTGGGTCGGAAAAGAGTTTAGCGAACGTGTAATTAAGTTACGCCCTAAAACCGATATGTTAGAGGTAAAAGAAGCCGGTATTCCTAGACGACCTCATTGGCGAAGGGGACATTGGCACACGGTCTGTCAAGGTTTTAAACGTAAACAACGCAAGCTTAAGTGGTTTGAACCTTGTTACGTTAGCGGTAAAAATAGATGAAAATTACAAACGGTACTTTAACTTTTAATAAAAAAGATAATACCGTTACTACGACGGGGACAAATAAATTTTCCTTATATCAAGATGAAACTTTAGATAAAAGAAGCGAGATAGAACAACTTTTTGGTCTTACCGAAGAAGAAATATATAAAGAATATGGTATTAGTTTTAAAAAAAATAAAATATCTTTTGGCGGAGAATGGTCAAGGTATAAAACGACTTATCAAATAGAAAATGATGCAGAGGCTAAATTATGGCTTATAAAAAAAGGTTTTATTAAATACGTTAGGGGTAAAGAAGTATGGAACGAGGAAGCTATAGAGGAAGGTTGGGATAATGGTTGGTCGCCACCCGTAAAAAGTAAAGCTAAAAATAATCAAGGAAAAGGCCACGTTTATTTTGTTAAAAGTAAAAATTTCCATAAAATAGGTTCTAGTTCCGCCGCACAAATCCAACGCCGTATAAAGTATCAAAAGCCTATGGAAATACTTGCGGTTAGTCCAAAAATAGAAGATTATAGAAAACTAGAAAAAGAATTACACCACCATTTTGCCGATAAAAGAGTTTTAAAATATGAAGTGTTTGAGAACCTAACCGAAGAGGATATAAAATATATAATGAATAAACTAGGTAATAAGATACACGTTAAAGTATGAGAAGAGATCAAACGCCGTCTGGTTTTAAGCTTAAAAAGCTAAAGGAACTAAGACTTAAAAAATTAGAAAGTGATTTATTAGACGTTCATTTAAAGGGGCAAGATCATTATATATTTATGAACGAAAGAGGTAAGGCTCAAGTAGTAAGTGGCGACGGTAATTGGATTACGGAACATATAAAAACAGCCATTTTAAAATTTAATTATGAAGTAGATAAAACCGAAAAAATGCTAATAAGGGACTTTTCAGACCAAGAAATTATTGCCTACGAAAAAATTTACGAATAAATCTAAAACGTTTTTTTCGCATCTCAAAAACTGCATTTAGGGCCTCTAGCTCTACTAACCTACCTAACATAGAAGCCATAAAAACATCTTGTTTCATTTGATGTCGTACTAAATGTGTGCAGTATCGTTTAATACTTACGATGTCATCACTCGCCATAATATCCCTACAACGTAATTCGACCGATAGCTCTAACTCTGCGGGAGCCGGTTCTATATCTATGTTTAGGAATTTAGTGACTTTCATTTGACCGGAAATAATTTTTCTTCGATCATTTTTACGATTGCGTCGTCGACATCATTGTCGGATTTAGAAACTAAGTCCTTCAAAAGTGTCAAAACGGCTTTGCGTAGACTCTCACTTTTTCCAAACTTAACAAATAAACCAATTAGAAATTTAGACATAATTTTATGTGTTACTTTCCTAACTTATCATTATTTGATAAATTTGGCATATACTACCCTAATAAAGCGGTGGTCATCCTGTCTTTTCCCCAATAGGGTAGTATTTAATTATGGAAGATAAAGAAGAAAAAGACGGTTTAGGTTTTTTAGGAAACGCCGTTCAAATAGTTATTTTGGCTTGGTCTTTAGCCGTTATTTCTTGGTCTTATTTTAATCCTAATCCTACTAGGCAAATAGATACCACGTTTGCCGCCGGCTTACTAAGTGCCGTGATGTCAAACTACGGGCTAAATGTCAAAAAGGCTACGGACAAAAAGAAACAAAATGGTAATGTTAATATAGTAGATAACAAAGATTCCAAAGTTGGAGTTGTAAAAAAATGAAGAAAGCTTTAGCACTTTTTTGTTTATTACCTACGGCGGCTTTTGCCGATATAAAACAGGAATTTGTAACTTCGGCTCAAATAACGGTCGATATGCCTTATTCAGTAACTAATAAAGTCGGTACAACTTATAGCTTAAGTGGTAATAATATTACGCCTTCGGTAACTATTGGAGATACAACTACATCGGGAAAGATTGGAGGGATTAATGTAGGAACTCTTACAAATGGTGTCCCCGCAATGATTCAAACAGATACGACGGTAACTACGAGCGGCTCTGCTTTCAGCAAAACGGAATCTGTAATTATGGGCGATTCGTCTCCCTCAGCGATAACGCCAAGTAGTGGAATCGCGGCTTTACCTCACTTAGGGGGACAAACTACTGTTGGTTCTGGCGGCACGGCGGGGACTTTAGCTTTAACGTCATTGAGTTCCGGAGTTCACACTTGTACCGCCGGCGGGTCGGGAACTAGCTGTATAGGCTCGACTAAAGTTACTATTACAATTGACTAAATATTGGATATTAATATTTTTACTACTACCGGTAAAAGCTTATGCAGTGCCGGTGGTACCTCAATTCAGATCCGGAAGTTCAACGACATCTAGCACAAGCGAGAGTGTTATAAATGAAACGATAACTAGCTATCAGTTCAGGAGCGGTTATTCTTATAGTGCAAGCGGCCATAATATAAAAAGTAATACGGATTATATAAACCCTACCGCTACAACTTTGGACCAACAAACCGTTAACGGGGTAAATTTTAGTTGGACCTCCCCTAATTTAGAAGCCATTCCTCGTTGGTCTATTGTCAATCAGGGAGCGGCTTTTTCACTACAAGAAACGTTGATTACGCCATCTTTAGATACTATAACTACAGTAACTAGGACTATAAACACATCAACAACTACAGAAACTACAACTACGTTTGGTCAATAATTTTACTGTTATTACCTGTAAAACCTGTTTTTGCTAATACGACCGTAGCCTCGCCTCAAAGCCAAAGTACCGGCGTAGTGAATAATAACGCCCAAATGATCTTACCGTCGGCCACGCCGCAGTTTAGAATGTCGCAGGGCATAGTTTGTAGTTCGCCGAGCCTAACAATTACCCCTTACTTAACCGACGCTTGGAGTTTTAACCGACCTATTGAAACCGTTACGCGGCAAGCTATATATGACGAAAATACCGGCGAAATAAAATATTACCAAGAAACACCAAGATTTGAAAAAGATAATTACAACTTAAATTACGGTATAAGTATGCAAATAAATATTCCTTTAGGTAAAGCACCGGCTTTATGCCACGAAGCAACCGAAGTTAATATAGCGGCCCAAAAACTTTTAATAGCCAAAACTAAAATGGAAATGGAGCTTTATAGGCTTAAATTATGCTCGGAGCAAGTAAAACTTGGTGTTCAATTCGTTGGTAAATACGCTACGACTTGCGAAGGTATTAAAGTTTCTATTCCTCCTAATCAAGTTTTGCCACATACCCACGAAATTAAAAAGTAGATAAGCTTACGGGTTTTTAGCCTATCTACCGTTATTTATTTTATCTTTTTTCTTAGTTATTTTAGTAATTATTTGTTTTACTAAGGGTTTTACAGCGTTAAGTATAAGCGGAGCAGAAGAGCCAACCAAAGCAAGACTAAAAACGCCAACAAATTGAGGTGCGGAAGGTATGTACTGGTCTTTCCATTCGACACTTTCATACAAAGTTATGCACTCAAGCTTATTATCCGATAATTTATGACCGATAACACGCTCTAATTTTTTTTCGTTACGAAAATCACCTACCCGCAAATCTTTACTAGAGGGACATTCCGGAATAACTATTTCATCTTCTTTTTTTTCTTGATTATTTACCTCCGGTAAAGCCGGTTCCGGTATCTCTGGTGTTTGGTCGTTAGTTAAAGGCTCTTCGACCATAATTAAATTTTCCGGCGTGTAATCTAAAGGAAAAAAACTAGGAAACGGAAAGTCGCACGTTGTAAAAACCCCGTTAGGGTCGTCTAATAATAAGTTTCTATTACCCGTATTTTTTATATCCCTATGTTGGTAAGTACAACCAATAACTTCTATATCTAAATTTTTTACCGAATGATTAATATAGGGCGTATAGATAGGAACTATATCCGGTATATAAATATCCGGAATAGAAATATCTTTTATTTCCAATTAGTTAGTTTTTAAAGGAGTGGGGATAGGTAAGCTTGTTGCTCTCGGCATTTTTTGGTCAATAATATCGGGGATAGTTGGCTTTAGATTAGAAAGTACTTCGTTTATCATTCGTGCCTTAAACTGCTCCGATGTAACGTATTTATATCCGAAATATCCTCCTCCTAACATTGACGCTGATATTATAAAACTTAAAATAGATAATATTTGAGAAATTTTTGTCATGATAAAATTTGCTATTTTAAAAGCACTATCTTTTTCAAGTGTGCTTGTATTACTGCTTATTGTAGCCCTATCCCCTCTCTACGTCACTATGGGTTTAATGACTAGACAGATGCACGAGAAGGTTAATTAGTCAGCAGCTTCGGCTGTATTTCCCTCTGCTACCCACTCAAGGTATTCTTGGTAGTCGGTGTTTGCTTCGTCTTTCGGAATAAAACTACTTGCACCATCTTCTGTCTTTTTTATTATCGGTGCTGGTGTACCTTTAATAGGATCGTTAACAAGTTTGTAAGAAATAGCCATTATTAAAGCTCCGCAGAAAAATATGCTTGTGTTAATTCTACTAAATGACTTGAGCCAGAAGCATCCCAATATACCTCAACAGAATTAACATCAGAATGTTGTATTCCTGTTGGTGTACCTGCTGAACCGTTATTATTACCCGCCAAATTACTAGCTGTTGGGGCTGCTCTCATGCTAACAGGAAATTCTATAGGACTTCTTCTATAGTTTCCACTTGTGTTAATTGGATAAAACCATCTATAAGTATTAAGGCTAGTTCCTGTTAAGTTATAAAAATATCTTTGACATAAAGCAAGCTCCTGACCAAATGACCTATGCTCAAAATCTGTTGCCACAGTTCCAATTTCAAGCTGACAGCCAGTCAAATACCAATCATTATTAGTATTATCCATAAAATTAACCATATTAGTCGATCCAACCATATCATCAGCTAACCAACTTCCTGTAGTTCCTGTCGTAAAAGTACTTCCAGAAGCAAGTCCAAATCGTAACCTAATACCTTTTTGATTATTAGCAAGCCATGTTCCAGAAGTATCACCTGTAAAAGTTAATGAATATTTATTCCAATTTGTATCTGAAACTGTGTAATCTTGTACTTGGCATCTATCTGTACTACTATTTTCTAAAACAACACTATAAACACCTGTTTTTGTAGTCTTTACATAAAAAGAAATTGTAACTGTTTTTGCATTAGCAGTTCCCCAATTTAAATGCCTAATATTTGTTCCTTCTATATTTTGAAAAACGTGTAGATTTTGGGTAGCAGCTAAAGAACCATCAGCAGTAGTAACATCTACTTTTAAACTATTATAAAATCCAGCAGGGGCATCAACCACTTGACTTACACTTACAGCCCCATCTGTAGCTTCATTAAATGTCCAACGGTCAGTAACATAACCAGAAGAAGTTACTGTAGCATTTCTTTGATTTACTTCTTGTTTACCATTAATTACTAAATTTCTATTACCTAATTGACCTCCACCTATGTTTGTAAGATTAGCAGTTGCCGTTCCATCAGTATTGTTGACAGTAATAGCAGCAGTACTAGCTGCTACTCCTTTTATCGAATTTACCTTGATCTCTGACATAATTAACTAGGTTTTGGGTTAGCGTCTTTAACCGCTTTGATGTGGGTAGCCCACGTTCCAGTTGTATCTAGTTTACCAGCGAGCATATCTGCATACAGCATATCTAATTGATTTCCGATTGTATCGTATGTTGTAGAACCATCAGTTGTTCTATCGGTTTTGTACTTAACAGCAGCAGCTTCAGCATCTAAGTTAGCTCTTGCAGCATCAACTTTTGATTGAACTATAGAAACTTTATTACCACTCGAATCAAGTCCATAATTAACAAAAGAATCGTCAATTGTTGTTATAGAAGGATAGGCTTTTCTTATTGCGTCGTGATCTAACATTATGATGCAAGCTCCAATACTGTTATTGCAGAAGGTACAGAACCATAACTATCGCCATCATTATAAGTATTATTTCTGTTTACAAAAACATCGTTAGCATAACCATAAGTTCCTAATAACCTAGTTTGCAATTTAAAAGTAACTGGATTTGTTGTGCTTGGGCTGTGAATAAATGTGCCACTTTGTATTCTGAAACTAGCTCTAGAATGTTGCTCATTATCTGACCAACAGTAATTTGAAGATCTTATTCTACTTCCATTTGCTTGACCTACATAAATATCATCTGTTGTTACACCTCCAACAACTTTTACACATCTAATAGCACCTGAATAATGCTGATCTCTCGGTTGAAAATGCACAGTATAATTTATTAAAAATTTACTAGATGTAGAAGCTGGTGTCATTGTTACTGTCAAACCAGTAATGTCTGTAAAACTTGTAGCCTGTGTACTGAATGTGTCAGTTTTTACGGCTTGACCTGAATTTAAAACTTTTCCTGTAGACGTAGAACTTGTTAAAAGTGTTGCATCTGCCGAGTCTGGTAGCGTGAAAATTCTATTATTACTAGATGATGAGGGTGCTTGTATGCTAAAAGACCCACCACCTGATGCTGCGTTTAGTTTAATCTTTGCTGTCATGGTTTAGGATATTTGTCTTTAATAGTTTTAATAGTAGCCTTCCAAGCATCTATACCTTCATTATATATCTGGTCGAACTGATCTTCAAATTTTGGATATTCTGCCCTTCTTTTAGATTTATAACTATCATTTTCTAAATCCCATGCAGCTTGTAATGTAGCAAGTCCATCTGTACATTCTTTTTCCGTTGGTTTTGTACTACCATCGTGTACTATGAGATTTGAATAAATTTTATTATTTGGGTCGCTAAATCCAAACCATTGTCCTGTTTTGACTGTTATAAGATAATCTTCTATGTGATTTGGCCTACCTGTTGCAAAATCCATTATGTATCTCCTAAACGTATAAATTCAAAGTAATTAAGGTCTGAAGTTGAAGATGCACCAAATAAAAATGCACCACCATTACCCTGAGATTGTGCTGAAAATCTTACTCTATGTGTAGAAACATTAGTAACATCAAAAATGATAGCAACTGTTTGAGATGCGTAATCGTTGGTTTGTGCTGATACCCAACCAGTTATTCCATCACTATAATTACTTCCACTATCTGTTGAGTATTGTATTTTTTGTCCCAAATAATCATTATTAGCAGATTGATCTAGCCAGTTGCCAAAAAAACTAATTTTATAAATGCCAGTAGAAGGAAAAGTAAAAACTCCAGAACTTTGAGTCATAGAAGAACCTATACTTGCACTTCGGGCGGATAAATTGGTACTAATAACAGCGTAACCCGCACCAAAAGTTATTGGAGAAGTAAAAACCCATCTTTGAAACATTGTTATTCCGGCAGCTATTCCAGTTAATCCAGAACCATCGCCATTTAATCCACTATTAGTTATTGATAATCTCTCGACACCACCAGTTGAAAACTTAATAGTGTCAGCAGAAGGGAATGTTATACCAGTATTGCTATCTGTTCCTGTTAACGCTGGTGCGGAAACTGACCCATCAACCCCAGAAATACCAGTAGTGCCGTTAATGTTTAATACCATAATTAAAGAATAACTAAAATTGCTCCGCTTGGCACGGTTATCGTGACACCGGAATTTATCGTCGGGCTGACCGTGTGAGCGTGTTTTCCGCTACTTAGGGTGTAACTTGTAGTGGCAGTTTGGTCGGACTCAAAGAAAACTTCGTCGGTTCCGCCTCCGGTTGCTCCCGCCCCACCGCCTATAGCACCCCAAGCACCGTTATTATATCCTTCGAACTGATTTAAAGTACTATTATGACGAAACATTCCAACCGCAGGGGAGCCGTCTCTTTGTGCGGTCGTTCCGCTTGGTACAGTTAAACTTGACGTATAGTTATGAATTACTTTTCCCGTGAAAGTACCACCTGTTAGAGGTGCTAAACCGAAAGCTGTAGTAGCTACGGGGCCTATTGTTACATATCCATTATTAGCCGCGTTTCTTATTTTTAAGTTGCCGTCAGATGTATCAACGTGCCATTGATATGCGTAGTTAGTAGTTAAGGCACCGGACTTACTATTATTAGACGCTATAGCCTGTAAGACATTATTTAAGTCAGTTCTGACCGCACTTCCCGTTCCGTTATCAATTATAAAATCGTGTTCAGCCATTTTAGGGAATGTTTTATTTTATTTTATCAGCCTTTACCGAAACCGACAGCTTGATATGTAAAATTTCTATCTATTGAAGCATTTGAACTATTTTTAAATTCTACGGTGAAACCAGTTGATGATACGTTGGTAACTAAAAAGTAATCTCCACTAACCATATTTTGAGCGTTTATACCGACCGACGGTAAATTACTGTTGGCACCTAAAATAGAACTTGTTCCTACAAAAAACGGGTGTTGAAAAGTTATATTTTTTTGTCCCGCTCCGCTTGCAGTTACGTTGCCTTGCTCGGTTCTTCTTTGTATAGATGCCGTATAACCTAATTGTGAAACTTTTATATCTTGGGCGGTATCATCGCTTGTAAGTTTGGCCCTAAATTGAAATCCTCTACCTTTATAAGTGCCGTTAGCAAATGTTTGGAAATCTGTATAAGTAGGCGAACCGGAGGAGGGATTATCTTGCGTTACACGGACCAACATCTCGGCGTTAACTTCCGTAGCAGTAGCACCGTCAAAGTCGGTTATATCATCTATCAAACCTCTAGAATCAAACAAATCGGAAGGATAAAAAGCTTCGGTTAAAAAATGACGTTTTAAATCTAAACTAAATACTCCACCTAAATCTAAAGTATCGCCTCCGGCAGTTCCTCCAAAATCATAGGTTCCTAAAGGTAATATGCCACCAAAATCATCTAAAGAGCCGACAGCATCAAAATCAGTTATATCGTCAAAATTTCCTCCGCCGACTAAATTTAAAGTATTAGTAGTCGCGTCGAATGCAACATTATTTTTTGTACCTTGAAACTTAGGACTATCTAAATCTTCGCGTCTAGTTTGAGCTATTAAAGGTGCAAGGTTATCAGGTAAATCTATAATTACACTTGTTTCACCGGCACTAAATCGACCGCCATCATCACGAAATTTTAAAATATATTCGCCTTCTAGATGAGGTACTTCCGCAGTTGTAGTATTACCGGCTAAAGCTTCTATAAGATCGGTGCTATTAGAAAAAGTGCCGTTGCCATCAGTTAGAGGAGAATGTCTTACATACACTCGGCCACCGTGCGTCACATCCAAATCGGTTGCTAAATTCCAACGAAGCCTTACTAATTTTTCGTTTATGGGTTCTGCCGTTAAACCCGTTACGTTACTAGGAACCGCAGTTTTTCCTACCGCGTTGAAAGTTAAGTTAGTAGACGTTGCGGATAATTCTAAAGCCGTATTAAAACTAAAAACTTCTATTTCATAAGTACCTATAGACGTATTAAATATTTCAAAGTCAGGGCTAGAAACAGTATTCGAAACAAAATTACCATTATTAAACCTATAGTTAACTTGATATTGAGTTACGCCGGTTATAGGTTGCCAACTAATAATTAATTTACTTACGGCTTGATTATTTATAACAACTAATTTTTCTTCAGCTTGTAAAGCATTAGGAGGCTCTTTTAATTCATTTAATATACTTACGGTCCTAGTAGGTAAAGAGGCCCCGTCTTCAATAAAGGCGTATTTTTCATTAACGTAAGATAAAGCCGTTATTGCATAATTTATTCCGTCAACCTCTTCTACTGTAATAACCCTATAAAGTTGAGATTCAACCGTATCGTTAGAAATAATCCAATTAGCATTAACGTTTGGTGCTTGAGAAAAAGCAGAGGAAACTGTAATAGTCGCACCACTTACGGAACTAATATTTTTACTTTCTATTGTACCGTCGGGCATAATTACACTTAAAACAGGATTATTAGCCGTAGGTAAGTCTGTATTAGCCGAATTATCAACTGTAATAACTGTTGTAGAAGTTACCGAAGCAATCTTACCGCCACGTCTTAAACCGCTTCTTACAGGGTCTGCGATAGCTATTACAGCACTCGGTCTTACTACTACGCCACTATCTATAGAGGTAGAAAAAGAAACAATTTCCGATTCATTTTGTTCGGCAAATAATATCGCTTTACCTAAACGGGCTGCTTGACCTCTAGAAGTACACGCGAAAGCTTTTACTTGTTTTATTATCGAACCAAATTTTGCTATAGCCGTTGCATCTTCTACAACTTCAAAGTCTATTTCTTGCGTGTCCATGTTGAAGTAAGAAACCGAAACCACACTATGTCGTTGTTTTAAACTACTACCGCTATAGTTAAAGCCCTCGCTAGTCACATTACTCAAGTTAAATAAGTAACTAGCCGTCGCGGGACTATCTTGCTTAAGGCTTATACTTCCGGCTGTCCATATAGGCATACATCTCATTACACCGGATAATTCATTTATAAGGTCAAAGGCTTCGCCCGAACCTTGAATATTTACGTTGCATGAAAACCTTGCTTCTTGCCCTCCAAAACCGTCGCTTACTAAAGTATTAGCAAATTTACTAGCCGTTACAAACGAAAATAAATCTAAATTACTATCGGTTATATGATCGCCGAAGCCATAACGACTATTAGTCAGTAGGTCTAATAAAATCATAGCGGGGCAAGATGTCCATACCGCCGCTCCCATAGTTCCGTTAAATATATAACCGTCGGGATAAACTATTCTTCCGGTAGTAGCATCGACACTCGGCGTACCGGAACTATTAGCACCCGCCGCCGGAATCCGGACCTTTATACCTCTTATCCTAAATTTACGACGAGGGATAGAACCAAACTGCATCGAATCTAATCGAATAGCCGCGTAAGCACTATTAAGGTAAGTATTAGAATCGTCTATTATTTCTGCCACGCTAGTCCACTGAAAAGCATTTATTAAAGAAGAGTTTGTACTATCGGCGGTAATTCTAGAAACCCTTATATCTACAGGGAAAGCACCGGTAAAATTTACACGATATTCTCTTTGATAAGCATCGGCAGTTCGGCCCGTTACCGTATCGGTAATTACATCAGTAAAACCACCAGAATTATATTGAACTGATATTTTAAATTGAACGCTAGAACCTAATAAATCTCCTTTATCAGTAGCCTCTTGTATTTGAGGGAAAGTAATAGTAATTTTTGCCGCGTCGACATTAGTATTTGTTATTTGCCTAGTAACCGGAGAAGAGACCGTAACGGTGGTCCCTACGGCTGTCACCGATGAACTACTTTCTATTCCCGCTATTTTAGTTTGATTACTTGTACCAAAACGAGGTGTAAAAGTTACATCTTTAAAATTAAAATCGCCATCGGTAGGACTAGCAGAATTAGCGTTTGACCTTAAAACCGGTGTGTCGTTAAGAAAAACGTCTTTCAAAGCAGCATTATTATATGCCGTAGAACCTTTAGATAAACCTTCTTTTGATGCAGATGCAAAACCTTCGATTTCACCTTCACTTATCAAATCTAAGAAAGTAGCAAATTGCCTACTATGTAAAGTATCGGGAGTTCTAGTTGGCTGGGGTGGTGGTGGCGGAGAACCTCCTCCTCCGGAACCTCTAATAATTTTTTTAGTCATGCTCTTACCTGTTCAGTATCTACCGCACCACTTATCACGACCGAGCCGGTAAAGATTTCCCCATATACTAAAGGAACGGGAGTTCCCGCCCTCGTCGTCTGTTGCGTCCCACTAAAGTTAAAAGATATTCTAGGGTCTTGTTCACTATTAAAATCCGGTAATTTTGGAACCGGAAATAACATATCACTTACACCGGATAATAAAAGTCCGGCACCTATACCGAAAGCGGCTTTAGCACCTAAACCGGCTGCCGCGAATCCAAAACCTTTTGCACCAAAAGCTAAAGGACTAGCAAAAACACCCCCGACACCAAAAGATAAAGCTATTAATGCACCGCCTAATAATATTTTTCCTAAACCTCGACCGGCACCTTGTATTACAGGTACAAAATGAATATCTTCTTGACCTATAGGGTGGTGTATTTCTGTTTCATCTATTAAATAATTACCAACTTTTACTTGATAATATTTAGGGTTCATATATTCTTCTATTCCCGTAAAATTATTTATTAAAAAACTAACAGCTTGACTAAGGCTTTCTACTTTTACTTCAAATTCTTTATGTCCAACAAAATTGGCTAACTCTCCGTAAAGTTTTATTTTACGCAACATAACGCAACCTCTTACCGGTACATTTTAAAAGCCACTCTGAATAAGGCTCTATACAACTTAGTCTATCGGTTAAATGGTGTAAAACATCTCCATCTAAAAAAATCGCCACATGATTTAAACCGTCGGTCAATATAGACATAAAAAGAAGATCGCCATATTTAAGTTTTTCATCGGACCTTAATTCTCTAAAACCTGTTCTCCAAGCACACCTTTCAAACATAGGGTCTTTATTAAAATCTTCTAAAGTAGTAGGTCTTTGCCAATCTTTTAAATTAATATTTAATTCCTCATTATAAAAATCTCTTACTAAGGTGTAGCAATCATTAACAGCCCACGCCCACTCTCTACCTATTAGAGGTGCTTTATATCCGGTAGGTTCTAAACTACCCCAAGTTTCAGTTTTAGGATTTACTATATGCCATTTAAGACCACTTTGTTCACAAGCAACTTTATCGCTTTGACTAGGAACCGGAGGGGTTACGGGGTGACTATGAACTATGGCTATAATATCGCCTAAATTATCTCCCTTTATATAATCTTCGGGGTCTAAAATAAAACATTGATGAGAAGTTTGGCTTAAATTACGACAGGGAAAATATTTTTCTTTTCCCCTTATATTTAATAAAAGACCGCAAGCTTCTTTAGGGTCTTGGTCTTTCGCATGGGCAAGTGCTTCTTTTTTCCAACTCATGCTATAAACGTACCAATCGAAGGAAACTCGGCTCTCGTACATTGCCTTTTGGGTGCTCTTATACCGGCGAGATCAAATACGGCGGCAAGTTCAAATGTAACTACTTCTCTATTTTCACTAGCTTTTCTATCTATTTTATAAATTTCTCGGGGAAATTCTGCCGTAGGGTCTGCCGTTCCTAAAGTATTAACTTGTTGGGTAGATGTAGTAGTAGTAGTTTGCGTGGTGGTATTAGGATTATTCATCGTAATAGTATTTCCCATACCGTTTCCGTGAACGGTGCAATAATATCTTAAATCACTAGGAGCGGAAGGGTAAGCGGGTTGATAAGTAACAGTAGCACCGGCACTTCCGGCGGTACCGGTGTTAGTAGTCGTTTGCTGACCTCCGGCATCTGATTTAATTCTTAAAGGGTGTCCACTATTAGAATTATCCTCTTGATTAAAAATATAAGTAGACCCGCGTTTCATTGTTATAACTGGATTATTACTGCCGTTTATAGCAAAAATATTTGAGCCACCTACATTTACTACCGTTACCGTATAAGTTACTGTTTCCGCGTCGGCAGGGTCCGCAATAGTTTCGGTTGAAGAAGATGTAGTTGAAGTTACGGGAAAATTAATGTTATCTAAGTAGCGAGCAAGGGTTCTTATTCTCGTAACGGTCGCTCCGGTCAAATCATTACCTACGGTAACGGCGTTAACGTTTAACAAAATAGCGGTTATAGTCCCTAAAGCATTAGATACCGTTAAAGTCGGGCGTGGTAGTTGTCCTCTCTGATATGCAAAACCTTCGGCTTTTATAGGAAGTTTAATATAACTATTACCGGCCCAAACTACATCTCCGTTATTATTTAAACTCGTACAATTATGAAACCTATAAGTTTGAGCGGAGCCGTGTAAAGCTAAAGTAGTTTCTAAAGTAAAAAGTTCTATTATCGAAGAAGGATTTATTTTTTGTAAATCGCTAATAATAGGGCCTGTACTCATGGCTCAAAAACCTCCCGAAAAGTAACAGATATAGTCGCACGATCTTTTGTATATATATTTTTAGTCCATTTATCGCAAACAAACTTACTAGCAGAATCTTCCGGCGGGGTAAAATCAAAACTAGCTTGGTCGTTCGCACGAGCATCTAAAAAAGTTTCGATAGTATCAGCATCTGTTTCGCTTACGTTAAAAGTTAAGTTAAATATTTTAGGGTTTTGATTTTGAGCTAATCCAAACATAATTCTATGCTCGTAACCGTCGGCAAACCTAACGGTCCTAGTTACCGGTGCATTATTTTTTCTAGTTCCGTATGTAGGTTGTATTGAAGGAAAAGTAGCCATTATGCGAGTAAACCTCCGGCACGTTTTTGTTGAACTATTTCAGATTGTACTGCCGCCGCTATAAGGCGACCTAACTCTCTACCCTCTTCTTCATCTCCTTCAACATTACTTCCGGTAGCATCTACGTTGACATTAACTGTTACGGCACCTCCGCCAGTAATTTTATTATTAGGAATAACGGTCCCCGCTACGGAAGGTACGAAAAGTTCGGGACCTTTCTCTCCAACTAAAGCAGCCTGACCAACGGTAGGACGACCACCGGTAGCAAAAGTAGGCAAAGAAGCAAAAGGACCGCCAAAACTAGATAGCAAAGTATTTATCCCAAGTCTTAAAAACTGTCTCGCTATATCATTTAACAAAGCTTTAGCACTTTCGGCTAACGATTTAGTTTGCATAACTGCATCTACTAAAGCATCTGAAACTCCCGTAGCAATAGAATTTCCAATATCCTCAAAAACTTTATCTAAATTTTTAGCGGCTTCGGCGTTTGCTTTTATTTGATCTTCTTGTTGTTTCAACTCGTGATTTTGTTTTGCTAAACTTACTAATCTTTCTTCTTCTTCTCCACTAAATTGTTTTCTTATTTCAGCTATCTGTGTTTCTAAATCAAAAGCTTTTTGCTCCTCTTCGGTTTTAAGTTGCGACCTTATTACGCTATTAGTTAATTGTTTATTTTGTTCTTTTAAAGTATCTAATTGAATATTAAATTCATTTGTTAGTTGTCTTGCTTCTGCGGCATCTAAAGCAGTTTGTAATTTAGTAACCTCTTCATTTGCTTTCTCTAAATCTCTACCTAATCTTAATTTTGTTGATTTAGCTGATTTTCCACCGCCTTCAACATCACTTATAGCAAGCCTTAGTTCGTCAACTCTTTCTTTAGTAGCTTTTAGTTGGGCATCAATATCCGCTACAGAACCAGACTCTAATAAAGTATTAAAGGTTTGCATTTCATTATTTGCTTTTAAAAAAGCCGTTGCTAAAAATCCTAAACCAACAACTAATAAACCTATACCTGTAGTTGCTAAAGCAATTTTTAAAGCGTGAGCCGCTATAGCCGCACTACTTAAACCCCCCGCCGCTATAAAGCTAGAAGCCGCGACTCCTTTTAAACCGGTGCTCGCTAAAAAAGAATTTGCCGCCGCTATTT
>VTLG01015893.1_pt1 | contig 16157 bp, 38 predicted proteins | sample 4694571 | NCBI WGS metagenome assembly VTLG01 (sample SAMN12604809, study PRJNA352737) | marine metagenome | biome: ENVO:00000447; feature: ENVO:00000209|ENVO:00000569|ENVO:01000036; material: ENVO:00002151; isolation source: viral sequences binned using virsorter ...
AGAGATAGATGGTAAGATTAAGTTAGTTAATCAGAAGATTGATTTAATAATTAAGAACCATCTACATCACATGAAAAAAGACATTGATAGAATTTTATATTCTCTTGGTGCAATCGGACTTTTAGTTTTAGGTCAATTACTTTACTTACTCTCGAAATAGTTGTATAGGTCATTATATGACCTTTAAGCGAATATTAGTTATATCTGATCTTCATATTCCATATCATCATAAAGACTCAATATCATTTTTAAAAGAAATTAAAAAAGAATACAAACCAGATTTTGTTGTTAATATAGGCGATTTGTTGGATTTTCATGCAATCAATATGCACACACACGACCCAGATTTATATTCTGCTGGTCATGAACTTAAACAATCAAAAATTTATATAAAAGAATTAGAATCTATTTACCCAAAAATGATTGAGGTAGAATCTAATCACTCAAGTTTAGTTTATAGACGAGCATTAAAATATGGAATGAGTAAAGAGTTTTTAAAAGACTATGGAGATTTTTTAGGTACAAAAAAATGGAAATGGGTTGATGATTTAACCCTTGATTTACCAAATAAACAAAGATGTTTTTTTACTCATGGAAGAAGTGCAGATGTTTTAAAGGTATCTCAAACTATGGGTATGTCAGCAGTACAAGGTCATTATCATACAAAGTTTGTAGTTTCTTGGTGGGCAAATCCTGATAATTTATTTTTTGCTATGAATGTAGGTTGTTTGATAAATCAAAAATCATTAGCTTTTGCCTATGCTAAAAACTTCAAAACAAGGTTTATTCTAGGTTGTGGTATAATTATTGATGGAATACCAAGACTTTTGCCAATGGTATTAAATAATAAAGGTAATTGGATTAATAAGCTTGTATGAGGAACAAAAAGGGTACGATAAAGCCACATAGAGCTACAGAGAGGGCTACTAAGAGACAAATAGGGGGTCAGCATTATAAATTACCTATATCTCCTTTAAAATTCATTTTAGCCAATAAGCTTAACTTTGTAGATGGTAATATTGTTAAATATGCAGTAAGAAACAAAAAGGGAGAAAGCCTAAAAGAAAAGTACGATAAAATTATACACTACGCAGAATTAGGAAAAGAATTATTAGGAGAATAATATGTGGTTGAATTTATTAAGCTTAGGTGTAAAGACAGGAGCAAAGATTTATCAAAATAAACAAAGAACAAAACAATTAATGTCAGATGCTCAGATGCACCATGCCGAGCAAATGGCGAAAGGCGAAATTGAATATAAAGCGAAAGTTATTGAGAGTAATGATAATGGTTGGAAAGATGAATTTGTCTTGGTTCTCGTATCTTTGCCTATTCTTTTATTGGGTTGGTCTGTTTTCTCTGACGATCCTACGATTCGTGATAGAATAGATTTATTCTTTGAATACTTTAAAAATCTTCCTTATTGGTATCAAGCAATATTTATTGGAGTGGTTTCTGCGATCTATGGTCTTAAAGGTGCAGACATAATGAGAAAGAAATAGTATAGATATGAATGACCAACGATGCAGTAATTATAGAAGTAGAGTTTCAGCTAGAATCAGCTTATGAATTATTTGGTCATTTTGTTTGTTTAAGATTTGTAGATTCAACACCATCACATAATAAGCTTCAACAGCTAATAAAAGATATGAGTCAATATCCTGATGTAAAGCTTATAGATTATAATTACACAGTAAAACCAATCACAGAAAGTACAGATATAAGAGGATTAGATATTACAAAACATTAGTGTAGAGAACATTACACATAGTTGTTTTACATTTATTTTATTTGTCCTCTACACTAGCGACCCACCAAGTCTCCCTGATGGGTCTATCTTTATGAATATATCAACTTTAAAAGGAGCAGAATCATCATAAAGAATTTTGTTATCCCTCTTGCTTACCAGCAAGGGTTAAATCTCTTTTTACCTCTGTTTGTCTAACAGATAAATAACGATCTAAATTATTATACATAAGTTTTGCTTTTATTAAATTAGCTTCTGCATGAGCATAGCTTTTAATTATTTCTTTATACTCAGGGTCAGTTCTAGCTTTGTGTTCAGCTTCTCCAACAGTTTTTGTATCTAATTTATATTTAAGAAAAAGTTTTGAAAACATAGCTTTGCGTCCTTCGTCAAGGATAATTGCTTTTTCAGCCCATTCAGACCAATCATTACTTGCTTCTGTCATTTTTTTATATGCTTCTCTACTGTTTAAGTTCATGGTTTCCATTTATGCTCCTTTTGTAAAATGTATTTTAAAGATGTTGTAGTAGGGTCAAATTCTATTTTTGAACAAGATAAAAGTAAAAATGAAAGTATAACAAAACATATTACAACAATATATTTATTATATTTTCTATGTATTGCTTTACCAAATATTATCATGGATAAGCCAACATTTCTTTTGCTTCTATTTCTAAATCTTCTACTTGTTTTGCTAATTTTTTATTGTCAAATTTAACTTGATCTAATTCTTTTCTTAACTCTCCATTTAATTTTTTATGACTTTCACTAACACTTTCTCTAGCTGTGATTTCAGCATCTTTCATATCAATAATATTTTTAAGATTTACTACAACATTATTAAGTGTTTCTATTTCTTTATCTTTGATTTCTATTTGTTTTGTTAAATCTAGGTCGCCACGATCATCTTTCATATCTGCTCCTTTGAGTGTGCTAGGCAGTAGAGAGAGAAAAACTGCCTAACACTTTTTTTTAACCTAAAAGTATTCGTTATGAAAAAAATAATACTTTGATGCTTTCGCATTAATTTCTCTCTATCATAAAATTTATAAATATCATAACGAATCATTTGTATCTGATTTGCTTTTAATCTCAAAATGTTAAAATATTCTACTATAACTTGTATCTAATGTTAAATAAGCTAGGTTTTAAGCCATTATTTTTAAGGTTGAATTTCTAGTCCTTTTATGCTTAAATAGGACATTATGAAAAAAACAAAAACTTTAAAAGGAGAGAGCATGAACATAAAAACACAAACAACTTATCATTGGTCAGGATCACATTATAAGGTTTTTATTAATGGAGTTAAGTATCCAAAAGCAAGAGGAGAGTATTATCAACCTCTTGGATTAAATGAAGAAAAAAACAAAGCAAAAGCTATTGATTGGGCTATTGCTGAGAGTAAAGGCAAATATTTATCTAGCGGTGGAATTATTTACAATTCGGAATATGAATATTTAAAAAAACAAAAGGAGAGAGCAAATGATAACACTAAAGCTTAAACAAAAAGAAGCACAAGCAATTTTAAGTGGTGCAGAGACTTTTTTTACTGAGTTAAAACAGATAGATAAACTTGGTAAAAAAGGAAACATGGCTGTTTTTTGGAGAATACTTTTTAAAGATTTTGAAAAAGGTATTAAAAAAGCTGGTCAGCAATACGATAAACAAATAGAGGAGAAAAAAGATGCCTAAATTAATATTATCAATTAACACTAGAAATAAGTCATATAATTTGCTAGAAAAGGTGTATAAAGATTTTGGGGTTATATTTAATCCCAAAACACCTGTGATAGAGGTGGAAAACTTTGTAAAGGAGAAACTAAATGCAAAAGCAAATAGTGAAGCTTCAAGCGAAGTACGACAAGCAGATAGTGAGAGAACAAGACTTGTTGGAAAAGCTAAAGAAACTGAGGTTTCAAAAGAAACAAGTCGCTTTCAAGATGCACTTAATGAAACATCATCCAGCGATTTTATAAAGAGAGGGGATAAATAGTTATGAAAAAGATACTTTTAGTAGCGATACTTGTCGCTTTTTTAAATGGTTGTGCATCATATCAACCAATTATTGACACAAAAGGAAAAGCAAAGTTTGAAACATCTAATGCAAGTAACATTTCAAACGATATAATTTTGTGTGAGAAACTTGCTAAAAACAACACGACATTTTTAAGTAATATAAATTTTTGGATATTGTCTCCTAAAGCTGAGACTCAATACACAGACATTTATAGAAAATGCTTAGAGGGGAGAAATCATAATGTCCTCAATTAAAATACTTGACCCAGATTTTTTATTAGATCAAGCTTGTTTAAAAGCTTTAGATGATAAAGGTCTTTTACTAAAAAAACCAATAGAAATTGGTCATTTAGTTGTTGATAGAAGTATTATTCCATCGCCTAGAGTACAAGGAAAAACAAAAATAACTAATAGAAAAAAAATAAATGCAGAGATCAGGAGAAAATATGATGAAGAAAAGTAGTTTTATAAATGTAACAAAAGACGAAAGAAATTTTGTTATTGGTTTATTAGCATCTAATTCTAAAAAACCAGCTATAAATTATTTATCATCAAGAATATTTTTTGAGTTAGATAAAAGAATTGAGAGAGATGGTAAAACTATTTATTGTGAAATTCAAGGATTACAAATAGTTAATAAAATTTTAGATACATTAACAGAACAAAAAACTAGAAATCTTTTAATTGGCTTGTTCACACCTAAACAAGAATTGAAATTACTTGTATATGCTGAATTATACAAATTAAACCGATTAGGTTTTATCAAAATTAAAAAGGTAAAAAAATATCTTTGGGTAAAATTAACAGATAAAGGTGTTGAAAATATCTTTAGATTTTTAGAACTTGATTTAGGCGATGACATGAGACGCATAGCAGAATCAAAAGGTTATAAAGTATTAGAAACAAAAAAATATTTTAACGACCCTAGACCTTATGCAAGAGGTTTTATGATGGTCAAAAAAACTAAAAAGGATATAAATTAATGTTTGATGGATTAATTTATAATAAAAAAGGTTTAAATAAAGAACTTGATTGTGGCGATTGTAACATGTGTTGTAAATTACCTAACATTAATAAAACATATTTTAAAGACACAGTTTTTCAAAAGAATAGTTTTGAATGGTGTAAAAATTGTGAAATTGGTGTTGGGTGTAAAGTTTATAAAGACAGACCAAAGACTTGTAAAGATTATGAATGTACTTTTTTATGTGGCTTTACTTATATAAGACCAAATAAATTAGGTTTTTTAATTACACTAGAAGATATAAATGGAATTAATCCTTTAGAAGCTAAAGTAATTACAATATTTTGTGAACAACATAAACTTTCAAATCTTATAAAAAATATAAATAAAGAACACAATTTAAGATATTTAATAAATCAAGGTTTTAAGTTTGTTATAAGAACAAATAAAGATAATAAAGATTTATGGGTTTATGACCCAAAAATTTCTGATGAACTTATAAAACCATCACAAAAACAAGTAGAAGATGCTAGGGAGTTTTCTAATGCCTAGACCATCAACACAAATAAAAAAACTAGCTTTCATTTGTGCTAAGTGCTTTACTGAAAAAGCAGATAAATTAGCATGGTTTGTAGGGAGTACCCTTTTCAACGAGTCATTACTCTGTCGGACTTGTTGGCAAGGTCAATTTAATAAATTGACAGAGAGAGAACGAAAGGAATGGGCTTTTTATGTACCTAAAAAACCAAGATAAGATTGCAGAAATAAGTCATTTGATTCCACCAAATCTTAATATGTTTGGTGTATCAGATCATCAAAACGATAAAGTTTTGAAAAAGATTTATGGTTTGCAATTAAAGAAGATGAGACTAATGCGTGGCTATACTCAGACAAGAGTGGCAAAAGCAATAAATGTTACATTTCAACAAATTCAAAAATACGAGAAAGGTATAAATTCTGTAAGTATTATGAATGAGTTGAAGTTAGCAGAGTTTCTAAAATGTGATAGAAACTACTTTGTTCAGCCAATTACTGAGAATGGTTACAAATTTATAAATAAAAATAAATATGTAAATAAATATGATATTTCAAGCGACATTTCAGATAGTCATATAGTAGAAGCACATGAATATCATAGAAGAAAGAGAGAAAAAAATGACAATCAAGACTAAAGATAAACATGGAAACCAAATTGAGTTCGATAGTAAGGCAAGAGGTTCAAGATACAAAGTAAATGGACTCAAAAAAAAAGGTGTAACTACAATCATTGGCGAAAGATTTGGTAAAGGTGCGTTAATGTATTGGAGTGAGAATTGTGTTTATGAAGCATTACAACAGCTTCAAAAATACAACAAGAAACCTATTGATGAGACGCAAAAGTTATTGGATGATCTTAGATATAGGGTAAAGCAAATCAAAGAAAATGCTATGCACATTGGAACGAATATGCACTCTTTGGCTGAAGATTATATTAATGGTAAAGAAGTTGTTACACCAGCTTCAGAGCCACTTAAATTAATGTTTAGTAAGTTCAAGAAGTTTTGGGATAGTAAGAAAATCAAAGTCATTGGTACTGAGAGAACTTATTACTCAAAAGAACTTGATGTATGTGGCACATTAGATGCTTTAGTTAAGTATAAAGGTAAGACAGGTATCTTAGATTTTAAAACATCTAAGGACTTCTACCCTGATATGCCAATACAAATACACACCTATAAAAAGTTAGTTGAAGATTCAACTGATCATAAGGTGGAGTTCTTAGCAGTTATAAATATTCCAAAAGACCCTGTTAAGGATGTTGAAATGAGGATATTTCAAGTAAAGCCTAAGTACCTAAAAGGCTTCAAAGCTTGTAAATATCTAAATAGCTTAGAAGAAGATTTTAAGCAAAGAAACTTGGAATATAACAAACAAAGGAGCAACTAATGTACCAACAACAACAAAAAACACCTTTTTGTGCATTAACATTGTATTTGAGACCAACAGGTAAAAAAGCACCTAAGTTTGAATACAAAGCTGATGCCAAAAGTTTATTTACTTGTAGCTTAACAAAGAAAAAATATAAGCTATCACAAATAAACGAATGGTATTTAACAGAGGGAGTTCAAAACTTTGTTAAACAAGGTTATACAGGTAAATGGATGGCTAAAACTCAAACTATTGAGACTCCAAATAAATATGATCAAGGAGATACACAAATGGTTTTGAGTTTTATTATGATTAAACCTTATAAACCTCAACCAAATGTGGATGGTATGAAACCAATCTCACAAGCAATTCCACAGGTACAACAGCAACAAGTAGAGATTGCTAGAAAGCAACCTGAAGAATCTTTTGATGATGATTTACCACCATTTTAATAAACTAAAAGAAAAGCTGAGTGTGTGGTCACTTTATAACAGAGAATATATTGTTGGCTTCATACTTGGCTTTGTAATAGGAGCAATATTGTTATGAACTTACCACCATATAAAGGCAACATTTATAAAACTAAAGAAAAAGCTTTAGAACATTTGGATATGATAAAAGATGCTTTTGAAGAAACATTTAATATTAAAGTTAAATATACAAAAGAAAATACTTTAGATGAGTTAAATGCAATAATTGATTCAACATTTTTAAAAGTAGCATCTTTGCAAAAAACTAAAAAAGGACAAAAAAATACAGGTGGATTACAATGAAACAATTAGAACTAGACTATCAAGCTTATAATTATACAGATACAAGTAAATCAGCTTGGGTAAATAAAAAAGATAAACTGACAAAAAGAGAACAAGTTTATGAGTATGTTAAGACTCAGGCTTCAACAAATTATGAAATATCTGATGAGTTGGAAATGCCATTGTCATCTGTGACAGCAAGGTGTAGAGAATTACAGCTTCTTGGACTCGTAGAAGATAGTGGAATAAGACGAGAAACACCTTATGGTAAAACAGCAATAGTATGGCAAAAAAAAGACCAACAGTAGCAGAGAAAAAGTGGATGCAACAAGTAGCTGATTATGGATGTATAGCTTGTGAGAAAGATGGATTAAATGTTCCAGCAGAGATACATCACATCAGAAAGCATACAGGAATGGGTCTGAGACCCTCACACACGAGCATTTTGCCATTATGTAGTGTCCACCATAGGACAGGTAAAATATCGGTACATTTAGGTAAATCAGCTTTTGAAAAAAAGTATGGTACTGAAGAACAATTAGAAAAACAACTGAGAGAGAGGATAGAAACATGGAACGCAATAGTGGGTATTTTTTAGTATGGAGAAAGATTTGGAAATCTCCTGTATTTAAAAATCTTAAACAATGTGCAATATGGATATATATGATTAGTCAGGCAACTCACAGAGATAAGACCCTGAACTTTTTAGACAATAAGGTATTTGTTAAAAAAGCTGAGTTAATATTTCCATTAAGAAAAAATGCTGAGATATGGGGTATTACATATTCTGAGATGAGGACTTTCATCAAGAGGTTGAAGAATAGGAAGATGATTAATGTCAGAATACACCACCTTTTACCCACCTCTAACCACCCTAGTAGAAAAGTAAGTATAATTGAGTGCTTAAACTATGACAAATATCAATACTTAGAGGATGTGCAACCACCTCAACACCAGCTTCAACGCAATACTAATACCATAACTAATACACATACTAATATTAGTATAGGGTCAAGCAAGGATGTGAATAATGGGTATAAAAAAGTTGGCGAATGGGGGGAGTATCATTTGCTAGAAAAAGCTGGAAAACAGTATTTAAAACACAAGTGGAAAGATGAACCAATAAAAGAATACCAATGATAGGTTTGTTGCGTATTTTTAAATATGTCAGAAAAAGATTGATTAAGCTGTCTATTGAAAATAAAATGCTAAAAAGGCAACTAGAATATTACAGAGCAATAGTAGAATCAATAGATAAGAGCAAACATTAATGGTTAAAAAAAAGTCAAAATTTAGACACATTTCAATAAACAAAAAAAAGTTTTATTTTTACGAAATCAAGTGGTGGGATATTTTGGGAGACTCAGGACACGCAAGTTCAAAAGAATTTGATGCTATGAAACCAGCTTTGATGACAACAACAGGTTATGTTTATTCTAAAGATAAGAAACATTTAAAAACATTTGCTAGTTATGATGAGAACGAAGAAAGTTTTAGTGATAGAAATGTCTTTCCTATTGGTTGCATTAAGGAGTTAAAAAAGATAGAGATATAGGATTATGAAATCCGACATAAATAAGGCAGAAAAGAAGAAACAATTAGGCAGACCACATAAAGCTATAGATGAAAAAATATTAGCAAATTTAAGTCAGATTGGTTGCACACAAGAAGAAATAGGTAGCATTGTAGGAATATCAGCAAGAACATTACAAAGAAGATTTGCCGATTTATTAGAGGTTAATAAAAACAAAGGTAAAGCTAGTTTAAGAAAAAGGATGTACGAAAAAGCTATGAAAGGTAATGATAAGCTTTTAATTTGGTTAAGTAAGCAATACCTAAATATGTCTGATAGAATACACAACACAAACACTACTGAACCTTTACCATTAATCATAGAAGCTAAAGCAGAAGAAGTTAAAGACTTGAATGGCAAAGAAAAAGGGTAATATATTTGGTAAAACTGTTGCTTATGAATCTAAAGCTAAATTTAAAAAAACATCTATAAGCAAACGCAGACCAAAATTTAGTTCGATGAACAAATCTAAAAAAAGATCATTCAAAGCTTATAATAGGGGTGGAAGATGAATAAAAGATCAAGCTTCTATCCCAATGGAGAGTTTATTCCATATCAAATGCCACAGGATTTTAGACCATCACAAGGTAGAGGTAGTTGTGGGAACTGCGGACTATATTCAAATAAACATGGCTTCTGCGGAGTATGGAGAACTAGAGGAGTCAAAGATACTTATGTTTGTAATAAATGGCGACAAAGACATTTTAAAAGATAATGTGTAAATATATTATATTATTATTACTGTCATTTGAGGGAGAAGTTATTAAAGAAAGGTTAGAATTTACAAGACCAATAGATGTCCATGAATGTATGGATTTAGGAAACGAACACAGAGAACAAATATCTATTTACGATGAAAAAAGAAATGCTTGGTTTTTAAAAGATGGTCGTGGCACATTTCAAGGTTTTATTTGTGAATGATGTATGGTATTGACAAATTATGTCATTACATGGAAATAGAAAATTAAACAAACCTTTTAGAACACCATCTGCTTCAAAGAAGTTTGGAGTTTATGTAAAAAATAAAAGATCAGGCAGAGTACAGATAGTTAGATTTGGTGCGAAAGGAATGCCAATTCGAAAAAATAATCCTACAAGACAGAGAATGTTTTTTGCTAGATTTAGACCTATCTTGGCAAAAGTTAGAGGACAGAAAACATTATCTCCAGCTTATTGGGCTATGCAATCATGGAAGAAAGGATTTAAAATATAATGGCACTTAAAATATCAGAAGAATCAAAAGTACAAATGCCAATGAAAACAGTTTTATCTCTGTTAAGTATGGTTGCTATTGGAACATGGGCTTATTTTGGTATTGTTGAATCTCAAAACAGAATAACTACAACACTAGAACTTATGCAAAAAGATGTTGAACACAACACAGAATTTAGAATTAAATGGCCAAGAGGACAGATGGGTAGCTTACCAGCAGACTCAGAGCAGTTTATGATGATAGAGGATTTATATAAAACAACGGATAGATTAAATAAACATATTGAGTCTATGGCCTTAAACAAAGTTAATATTGAATTTTTACAAAAACAAATGGAAAAAGTTTTAACTGATATTGAAAAGTTAAAAGATTCAAACAGAGAAATGAAATATACAAATGGAAGTAGTCAATGATTGAATCGGTTATAGCTTTATTAATGTTTGTAAATGGAGAAATTAAGGAGCATAGAATACAAGATAATATGGCTTCTTGTTTGCGAGGTAAAAGAGAAGCTGAAAGAACTTTTAGCGAATCTGTATCTTATAAATGTTGGAGAGGTAAAGCTGAAACAGAAATATATATGGGAGAAAAATCAATTAAAAAAATAATTTTAGATTAATATGATTGACGAAGATAGGACATACGAGAACGAAGTGAGAATTATAAATGATAGATTGGGTGTTACAAAAAATAGAAAAAATAACAAGGGCAATATTCCATTGGACTTGGAGAGTTCAAACACACCGAAAATACAAAAGGAAAAAGTAAATGGAATTTGTTCTGACAATGATCATGTGTGCGTATGTGGAAGCTAAAACTACCTGTATGCCACCTTTTAGAATTGAACAAACCTATAAAGATGGTTATTCTTGTATGTTAGATGGTTATACAAAAGCTTATGATAAGATTGTTGAATTAGGCAGAGACGATGTTAATAAATATAATATCTACATAAAATTTGGATGTAATGAAAATAACATTAACAAAACCACAACATCTCATATCATCATCAAGTAAAAGATTTAGAGTATTAATATCAGGTAGAAGATTTGGCAAAACATATCTTGCTATAACTGAAATGATGAAATACGCATCAAAGCCAAATCAAAAGATATGGTATGTAGCACCAACTTTAAAGATGGCTAAAGATATTTGTTGGAGTCAGTTAAAAGAAGTTCTAAATCAATTTAATTGGATAGAAGATATAAACGAAACTACACTTACAATAACTATAAGAAAAACAAATAGCACAATATCTCTAAAGTCTGCTGATTTACCTGATACACTTAGAGGTACAGGTTTAAATTTTCTTATATTAGATGAATTTGCAGATATAGATAAAAGAGCATGGTTTGAAGTATTAAGAGCATCAGTATCAGATACACTTGGTCATGTTATGATGTGTGGAACTCCAAAAGGTTATGGTAATTGGAGTTATGAAATGTATCTTAAAGGAAAGCAAGATCCTGAGTGGGATAGCTTTCAATTTACTACATTACAGGGTGGTATGGTTACACAAAAAGAACTTAATCAAGCTAGACAAGACTTAGATCAAAGAACATTTAGACAAGAGTTTGAGGGTACTTTTGAAAATTATGCTGGAGCAATATATTATAATTTTCATCCAATAGAGTCAGTAGTTCAAAAAGTTATTGATTATACTAAACCTTTCCATATTGGTATGGATTTCAACGTTGACCCAATGAGTGCTTGTGTAAGTCAAATAGAAAAAGATAAGATATATATAGTTGATGAAATAGTGATTTATTCAAGTAATACTGATGAAATGGTGCAAGAGATAAGAGATAGGTATGGAACTAAAGTACCAATATTTATTTATCCTGACCCAGCATCAAAACAAAGAAAGACATCTGCTGGTGGTAGAACAGATTTATCTATTTTAATTAATGCTGGTTTTAATGTAAAAGTAAAATCAAGACATCCAGCAGTAAGAGATAGAATCAATGCAGTAAATTCTAAATTGAAAGATACTAATGGGAATAGACATATTTTTATTAGCAAATCTTGCAAAACATTGATAAAAGGATTACAAAGACAAACATACAAGGAAGATACAAATATTCCTGACAAAGAGGATGGATTTGACCATATGAACGATGCTTTAGGTTACATGATTGATTACATAAAACCTTTAGTAGTTCAGATGCCAAGTTCACGACCTACAAGATGGACAATGAAATAGATTATGGCATATTCACGAGACGAAGCATTTGAAGTACACAAAGATTATAAAGAAAATGTAAATCAATGGGAATATTATATTAGATCATTTAATGGTGGATATGATTACACACTTGGTCAATATCTTAACAGATACAATTTAGAATTAGACAACGAGTTTAATCAAAGACTTGCTAATACTCCATGCGATAATCATTGTAAAAACATTATTCAAATCTACTCATCATTTTTATTTAGAGTAAAAGCATCAAGAGATTTTGGTGCTATGGCTGATGAACCTAGTTTAGAATCATTCTTAAAAGACTCTGATTTAGATGGAAACCATTTTGACTCTGTAATGAAACAGGCTCAAAATTATGCTTCTATTTATGGACATTGTTTTATGGTTTTAGATAAACCAAAAGTAACGACAAACACTAGAGCAGAAGAACTAGATCAAAACATAAGACCTTACATATCAATATTAACACCTGAAAATGTTTTAGATTGGAATTTCAAAAGAGAAATAAATGGAAAATACACATTAGATTATCTGAAAGTAAGAGAAGAAGTAGATAAGGATGGTGGTACTTACTTTAGATTATGGTATCTTGATCGGATTGAAACTGTTTATGCAAAGTCAGACAGAGACGAGCCGACAGTAATAGATACTGCCGATAATCTGATTGGCAAGATACCAGCAGTTATCTTATACAATTCCAAATCGCATAAAAAGGGAATTGGTCAATCAGACCTTACTGACATAGCTGATTTGCAAAAAGCTATCTACAATGAGTTATCAGAAGTAGAACAGCTTATAAGATTAACAAATCATCCTAGTTTAGTTAAGACTCCATCGGTAAATGCTAGTGCTGGTGCTGGTGCTGTAATAGAAATGCCTGAAGAACTAGAACCAAACTTAAAACCATATCTACTTCAACCATCAGGGCAAAACTTACAAGCTATTATGGAATCAATAAATAATAAAGTTAATGCAATAAATAGAATAGCGCATACAGGAGCAGTAAGAACAACTAAACAAGCAGTATCTTCAGGAATAGCTTTACAAACAGAATTTGAATTACTTAATGCAAGACTTTCAGAAAAAGCAGACAATCTACAAATAGCAGAAGAACAAATATTTAGATTATATGCATTATTTCAAAATGCTACATTTGATGGCGAAATAAATTATCCTGACTCATTTAACATTAGAGATTATGCTACTGATTTAATTTACTATCAACAAGCTAAGTCATTAAGTATTGGGTCTCCTACATTTATGAAAGAAGTAGATAAAGAGATTGCAAGAGCAGTAGTAGATGACAACGAGAAACTAAACGAGATATTTAATGAAATAGATTCAGCTTCAGAAGTTGGTCAATTTACACAAGACGAAACTGAACAAGAAGATCAAGAAGTAGAGCAAGAAGAAATTTAAAAAGGCGACCATTTCTGATCGCCTTATTTTAACTTAATCTATTCTTTTCTTTTGCCAACTATTAGATTTTACTTTATACTTTTTTTCTATAACTTTTTGGATTGAGTGCCAGATTTGACTTTCTAATTTTTTATCTGGTTCTTTAGAAGTATCAGTAACTCCATAATCAACAAATGATCTTCTGTTGGTTATCTTAATTGTAATAATTTTTTCATCAATTATTTCATTAGGATAATCAAACATCAGTTTCATAGCTAAATCTAATGCTGGAGATTTAGTTTCTTTATTCATATATTTTACCTCCTTTTTTTTTATTTACCCATTATACCATATTCACTTTTTCAATTTTTTTGTTTTTGACCAATTCATTAAAAAGTAGTCGATTGAAATTTTTGGGTGTTAGCTGGTTGATGCGACACTAAAACACTTTTTGCGTTTTTGATGTTTTTTTGATAAGACAATTTTTATGTCAGATATAGTACAAAAATCAACAGAATATCGAATCAAACAAATTGAGATAGCAGAAGCAAATTATTACAGATCACTTGTAAAAGCTTTAGATAAAATAGAAAGAGAAGTTGTAGCATTAGCAAATAAAGATTTAAGAAGAACTACTGATGGCAGACTTATAGAACTTCAAAGTGCAATAGCAATTAGACCAAAAATCAAAGCGATACTTGATAGAGAATATTTAGCTTGGTCAGATACAGTTGTTAGAGAGGGTTTTACTAAACAAGCAAAAAGAGTTGAGAAAGCATTTAAAAGAATAGGTAATATTCCTGTTGAGTTTCAAGAACTTACAAAAGGAGATTTAGCCTTAGTCAAAAATCTAAAACAACAATACTTTACACAGTTTAAAGATGTATCAAATACATTTACTAGAAAACTATCAGAGGTTACATATCAGAATGTATTAGTAGGAAATGAATTTACAGAATTAGAAAAAGAACTTAGACAAACCATCAATGGTATCTATGCTAGTTCAGATGATGCAGAAGCACAAAAGCTTATAGATTACATAAATAGAAACAAATACAACAAGTCTAAAAAGGCACAAGTAGATAGATCAATTCAAACATTACAGACAAAATTTGCAAGAGACAGAGCTGGAGAAAATATGAAAAGATATGCTAGTCAAATATTAAATGATTCTTTACGAGATTTTGATGCAACCTTAAACTTCAATAAATCAAGGGATGCTGGGCTGACTTTTGTTAAATACTATGGAGATGTAATACCAACAACTAGAGAACTTTGCAAAAACCTTGTAAATGGAGTATATAACAAAAGAAAAGGTGGACTTTTTACCATCAACGAGATCAAGGATTTATGGCAAAGTAGATCATGGTCAGGTAAGAAATCAGGCAACCCACTTGTAGTAAGAGGTGGGTATAATTGCAGACATCAGTTTAGTTATGTCAATCCTGATTGGTATGATAGTAAAGGCGAACTTATAATATAAATAAATAGGAGAAACAATGTCAGACGACACACAGGTTAATCAACCGAAAAATGATGTTCAGGAAGCTGAAGTTAAACAAACTCAAACTGACGAGAAACCAACACCAACATTTAATCAAGAAGATGTAGATAGAATTGTCAAGCAAAGACTAGAAGCTGAGAAGTCTAAACATCAAAGAATGTTAGACGAAGCTAAGAAACAAGAGCAAGAATTAGCAAGAGAAAAAGAAATACAGGAAGCAAAGACTAAAGCTGATCTTGAAAATCTTATGAAGCAAAGAATAGCTGATAAAGACAAAGAGTTAGCTGATTGGAAAGCTAAAGTAAAAACAATTAATGTAGATAATTCTTTATTAGCAATCGCTTCTAAAAATAATGCTATTGCTCCTGACCAAGTAGTATCTTTGTTAAAGAGTGAAGTTAATTATAATGATGATGGTCGAGTAGAAATACTTGATAACAATAAGAATATTCGTTATAACCCAAAAGGGGAATTATTAACATTAGAAGAAAGAGTTAATGAATTTTTAGATGCTAACCCACACTTCCGAAAAGGGTCATTGTCAGGTTCAGGTAGCCTGAATAGTGTTGAGGGAAAAGCTGTCAAACCTTTCAAAATCAGCGATTTAGATATGAGCAAAGCAGAAGATCGCCAAAAGTATGCTGAGTATCGCAAACAAAGAGACTCTGCTCCTGTTCAGATTAATTTAACAAATAACAAATAAAGGTAAATAACAATGGCAAACGAAAGCACAAGTTCTACACTCTCGGAACTATATACTGAGATCGTAGCAGAAGCATTGTTCGTAGCAAGTGAAAGATCAATTATGAGACCACTTGTAAGAAACTATGCAGTAACAGGTGGTGGAAAGTCAGTTGAAGTTCCAATTTACTCTGCTGT
>VTLG01004651.1_pt1 | contig 16154 bp, 19 predicted proteins | sample 4694571 | NCBI WGS metagenome assembly VTLG01 (sample SAMN12604809, study PRJNA352737) | marine metagenome | biome: ENVO:00000447; feature: ENVO:00000209|ENVO:00000569|ENVO:01000036; material: ENVO:00002151; isolation source: viral sequences binned using virsorter ...
AACTTCAGTAAATGCTTCTGATTATACAGATACATTTAGTTGTAAACCCAGAGTATTAGATATAAATGGTCCAACTCCGTTGGAAATAGAGGATAGAAGTCATTTTATTGGAATAATATCTTGTCAATTTTCAGCAAACGCCTAGTATAATAGAATAGCAATCTAATAAATTTATGGAAGCAATAGAACTTCTCAAGAACAAATTTGGTGTTCAACAAAAATATTTGTATGAATTAAAAGATGGAGATGAAACAGTTTTAGAAATATACTGGAATCCATTAACTATTGCAGAAAGAGAATCAATCGTTGGAATGTCTGGAGAATCAGCATCAAGTGAAGATTTTGCCTTAAATCTCATGATTCAAAAAGCATTAAATAAAGAAGGCAAAAGATTATTTCAAGATGGACATAGAGCATCGTTGAGAAGAGAAATAAACGCTGGTGTTTTGCAGGAAATTCAACTTGCAATGTTAAATTCTGGTGCTCAATATAAATTGGAGGAAGCGAAGGCAGATTTAAAAAGCTAGAAACGATTGGTTTTTTATGTTTTTCTTAGCTTCAGAGCTAGGAATGACTATTCAAGAACTTACCAGTAAATTAACGCAAGAAGAATATATAAATTGGCTTGCTTATTATGAGTTAAAAAAAGAATATGAAGATAAAGCGTATGAAGATGCAAAGAATAAATCACGAGCAAGAAAACGCTAAAAGCGGTACACTAAAATAAAGTTTTATTTTTGCTGTGGCCGAATACGGTGTAAATATAAATTTAAGAGTAAAAGGGCAGTCTGGTCTTGATAGATTAAATACGAAAGTAAAAGAACTAACAAAAAGTGTAGATAATATTCGTCAGATAGACATAATGAATCCTCGAAATACAGGGGGTGCAGGAGGAAAAGGTGCTCGTAATGATTTAAGAAAGTATAGACAAGATATGGAGGATCTTGTCAAAGTAGTCAATAAATCTAAAGGAGTTTTTGGAAAGACTAGAAATCAACAACTTGCAGCAATAGACGCTTTACAAGAATATTCAAATAGTTTAACTATTGGTTCAAAAAAACAAAGAGATGCAGTAGCAGCTACCTTGAGATTAACTCGTCAAACTGATCTTGATACAGTTTCAATACTTGAAAATACTAAAGCAAGAAAACAAAATATAGCTCTTTCAAGAATGATTGGAAGAAGAGTTGGTGGCGGTGGTGGCGGTAGAAATCCTTTTCCTATGGGAAACCCAAAAGGAACTGGTGCAGCACTATCAAGTGGACTTATTTCTGGTGCGTTTCCATTGTTATTTGGACAAGGAATAGCTGGAGGTGCTGCTGGTTTTGCTGGTGGTTTTATAGGAACTAAAGCTGGTGGGAAAATGGGAGGTTTTGCAGGAGGTCTTGTTGCTACTGCTGTTCTTCAACAGTTAACAACTCTTGCACAAAATATGTCAGAGCTTGGTAAAGCATTTGATGAACTAAATCCTAATGTTCAGGCTGTTACTAGTGCTTTAGGTTTAACTGGTTCTGTAGAAGAGAAAAGACTTTTATTAATAGAAAAAACTCATGGTGCTCATGTTGCATTAGCAGAAGTTACTGAAAAAATGAACGATGCTATAGGAGAGCAAGGAGTAAAGAATTTAACAGAATTTGCAGAAGCTAGTCGTTTAGCTGGAAATCAATTTAAAAAAGCAATGACAAGAATACAGGCTGCTATCGCTCCATTTATGTCAATGTTTTTAGTTGATGCACAAAGAGCAGAGAATAGAAGACTTGCAAATTTAACAGGAGATAAACAACTTGCAGACATGAGGAGTGAGCTTGAAACATTAGAAGGAACTACTGTTCAAGGAAAATCAGCTAATAAAAATAGACAAAATCGAATAAATCAATTAAAAGCTGAAATTTTAGCAAGAGAAGAATTTTTAGCTAAAACAGGAAAAGGAATAGAATTAGAAAAATTTAGAAATCAACAGTTTGAATCTGCAACAAAAAGTTTAGAAGATCAAAATGAGTTTTTACAAAATCAACTTTTATTAGGTCAACAAGGAGCAGAAATTGAAAAATTAAAACTTGCAACAGCAAAAGAAATGGGAATTGAAGTTAAAGATTTAACACCAGAACAAGTAAAACAACTGGAAAATCTTGTAAAGACAAGAGATGAATTACAAAAATTAAATGAACTTTATTCAAGTATTGCTTCAACAGTAGAAACTGGATTAGTAGATGCTATTGAAGGTGCAATAAACGGAACTAAAACTTTAGGTGAAGTAGCTAGTAGCGTATTTTCACAGATACAAAGAGCACTTTTATCTTTTGGAGTAAATGCTTTGCTTAGTGGTATTCCTGGAATTGGAAAGTTTTTTAGAGCAAATGGTGGTCCTGTTAGTAAAGGTAAAAGTTATGTAGTTGGAGAACGTGGTCCAGAAATGTTCGTTCCAAATGCAGGAGGTAAAATAGTACCTAATTCTGATATGGGAGGTTCTACAAATATAGTAGTAAATGTAGATGCTTCTGGATCGTCTATTGAAGGTGATGAAGCACAAGGTAGAGAACTTGGTCGTCTTATATCAGTTGCGGTACAATCTGAAATAGTACAGCAAAGAAGACCTGGAGGTTTACTTGCCTAATGGCCAATTTCAATACAGAAGTAAATATAGAGCCTACATATGGGCAACAAAAAAGGTCCGCACCAAATACTAGAACAGTGCGTTTTGCAGATGGGTATGAACACCGTATTCTTTTTGGCCTTGCAGAAAATCAGAATCCAAAGGTATTTAATTTTACTTTTGAAGTATCAGAATCACAAGCAGATACTATAGAGACATTTCTTGATGCAAGAGCCAATGATACTGAAAGTTTTGATTATACTCCCCCTGGAGAAGGTAAAGTTTATAAATTTGTATGTGAAGGTTGGTCAAAATCCATCCCTTATTTAAACAGAGCAACAATACAGGCAACATTTAGAGAGGTATTTGAGCCATGACTGTTGCTGCTGTTTGGACTGCTAATACAGCTAAAATTGTAGGTAATATTGTTTGTCCTACAAATGTTACTGATGGGATGTTTTTTCGGGTTACTACAGCAGGTACAACTGGCACTTCAGAACCTTCATGGACAAAAATTATAGGCCAGAGTATTTATGATGGTGGTGTTATTTATGAAGCTTTTAGTAGTGTATTTAATGATTTATCTAAGATAAATCCTACATCTGTTATAGAATTATTTGTTCTTACGTTTCAAACAGCGATACATGGAACTAATAGTGGGTTTCCTCCAGCTAATAACGAAAACAACATTTATAGATTTCATTCTGGTACAAATGAAGTAAACCTAAATATTACTTGGGCAGGAAAACAATACGAAAGGTTTCCTGTAGTAGCTGAAGGGTTTGCTTTTCAAAAAGGTCAATTACCAAGACCCAAGTTGATAGTAAGCAATGCTTATGGAACTATATCTGCTATTCTTCAAGCTATAAATAAAATAACTCCTGGAAACGATCTTACAGGCTCTACTCTGACAAGAATAAGAACATTAGCAAGATTTATAGACGATGTAAACTTTACAGGTTCTAACCCTTTTGGAACACCTGATCCAAATGCAGAATTTCCTAGAGAAATCTACACAGTAGATCGTAAGTCAATAGAAACTAGAGAAATTGTTGAATTTGAACTTGCAGCAGTATTTGATTTAGCTGGTGTAAGAGTACCAAAAAGGCAATGCACCAGAAAGTTATTCCCCGCTATTGGTACGTTTGTTCAATGAATTGGAGAGATCAAGCATTGGCTCATGCGAAAGACCAAGATCCTAAAGAATCTGTAGGGCTTTTATTGAACATCAAAGGAAAACAAAGATATTATCCATGTGAAAATTTAGCAATAACAAATCATCAGGAATTTATTTTAAATCCAGAAGATTATGTAAAAGCAGATAATTTAGGAGATATTATCGCTATCATTCATAGTCATCCGTTCTGTTCTCCAGATCCTAGTCAGGCAGATAAAATAAGTTGCGAAAAAAGTAATTTGCCTTGGCATATAGTTAATCCTCAAACAGAAGAATGGGCATATTTAGAACCATCAGGATTTAAAGCACCATTATTAGGTCGTAGATGGGTTTGGGGTGTTACGGATTGCTGGAGTTTAGTTGTTGATTGGTATAAAGAAAAAAGAGGAATTGAATTAAAAGATTATGAAAGAAATATGAGTCCTGACGACTTTTTATTAGATCCATTATTTGAAAGTTATGCGTGGAGGACAGGTTTTAGAGAATTGAGGCCAGACGAAACATTAGAAGATGGTGATGTTTTATTAATGTCTATAATGCACCCAACTTTAAATCATGTGGCGATTTTTACAGAAGGTATGGTTTTGCATCATTTAACAGATAGACTATCTTGTAGAGAGCCTTACTCTGAATGGTTGTTAAAATGTACTGGTAAGAGGTATCGCTATGCTCAAAAAAGTTAAATTATACGGTGAACTAGCTGACTTTGTAGGTCATAAAGAATTAGATGCTGTTATAAATACCACTGGTGATGCAATTAGGTTTTTAGTAACTAATTTTGAAGGATTACACGCACACATGGCAACTCGAAATTATCGGGTACTTGTTGATAATTATGAAATTGGGGAAGACGAAATACATCATCCCATAGGCAGTGAAGGTTTAAGTATAGTACCTGTAATAACTGGTGCTGGTGATTTTGGAAAGATCCTTCTCGGAGGTGCATTATTAGCGTTATCTTTTGGTGCGTTTGGAGCATTTGGTGGAGGACTGACATTTGGTAAAGGATTTTCAGCTAGTTTTGCTACTGCAACTTTTGGAGCTAAAGCTGCTTTTGGTATTGGTGCAGCCTTAGTTTTAGGCGGAGTATCAGATCTTTTATTTCCTCTACCTGAAATGCCTGACTTTTCAAATGAAGAAGATCCTCGTATATCATTTAGTTTTTCGGGAATACAAAACACAGATAGGGCTGGAACCAGTATTCCCCTGTGTTATGGAGAAATTGTTACTGGATCTGTAGTTATATCAGCAGGAATTGATACACAACAAATTGTCGCAGGAGCAGCATAATGAGTAAAATTGTAAGAGGTTCTAAAGGGGGGAATAGAAACAGAGAACCTGTAAGAGCCGAGGATACTCTTGATAGTAAAGAGTTTGCTACGATCCAGGATTTATTATCAGAAGGTGAAATCGAAGGATGGGCTACTCCTTCTAAAAAAGGAATTACTCGTAATAATCCTAATTATGCTAAAGCTTGTTTAGCTGATATTTTTCTAGATGACACTGCTATTATAAATTTAAGTCCAGATGATCCTCAGTTTACTACTAAAATAGGTGCGTTAACTGCAAGTGACTTTAGTTTTCAAGATGTTACTTTTATTCCTAAGTTTGGAGAGAGTAATCAAAAACCTGTACCTAATTTAGCAAACGCTACTTTAAATAAATTATCAAATACAATTCTTACAAACTCTTCTGTAGTCACCACAACTGTACCTGTCGATACTCCTAATCTTACTCTAGGAAAACACGCAGTTGAAGTAACAGTACAGTTTCAAGCATTGCAAAAATTTGAAACTAACGGAGATATTTTAGGAACTGAGGTAAATTATAAAATTCAACTACAAACTAATAATAGTCCGTTGTTTGTTGATGTAATAAACGAAACTATAAAAGGTAGAAGTAAAGACTCTTATTCTAGAGAACACGTTATTAATTTACCTAACGCTATTTTTGGTACAGCAAACTACACACAAGCAAAAATTAGAGTAGTTAGAGTCACTACTGACAGTAATCCAGATGAAATTCAAGATGTTTTTATAGTTTCAAGAGTTGAAGAAATCATATATACACCACAAGCATATCCCGATATTGCTTATTCAACTCTAAGAGTCAGTGCAGAGCAGTTTAGAGCCGTACCACAAAGAGCATTTCGTATCAGAGGCATCAAGGTAAACATACCAGGTGCAGGTGCTAATAATTCAGGAACACCAACTGTTGATATTGCAACGGGTAGGATTGTATATCCTGCTAATTATATATTTAATGGAACGATGGGTGCTGCCGTATGGACCACTTGTCCTGCAATGATATTACTTGATCTTCTTACGAACCAAAGATATGGGTTAGGTGTTCATATATCTCCAGATCAATCAACTATTTCAAAAAAGTACGAAAATATAGATTTATTTAGTTATATTCAAGCTTCTAAATATGCCAATGAAGAAGTCACTTTAGATGACGGTACAAAAGAAGCTAGATTTGCTTGTAATGTATGTATTCAGGGAACAGCAGACGCTTATACAGTCATAAATGAATTGTCTGGAATTATGAGAGCCTTCCCTATATGGCAAACTGGTACGATTACAATCACTCAAGATAGACCATCGGATTCAATTTATTTATTTAGTCTGGCAAACGTAGGTGAAGGGGGATTTTCATATCAAGGTAGTAGCTTAAAACAACGTCATTCTGTTATCTCAGTAGGCTATTTCAATATGGATAGCAGAGAAATAGACTATGAAGTTTTTGAAGATACTGCTGCTATAAACAAATTTGGAATTGTAAAGAAGACAATCAAAGCTTTTGGTTGTACATCAAGATCACAAGCAATGAGATTGGCAAAAGCAGTGCTTTTCAGTGAACAACAAGAATCAGAAATGGTTAGTTTTACGACTTCTATTGACGCAGGAATAGTAGTAAGACCTGGAAATATTATTTCAATAAACGATCCAGTTCGTTCTCTCGAAAGAAGATCAGGAAGAATAAAAACTGCTACAACTACAGCTATAACTGTCGATAACAGCAAAGATTTAGATACATACCTTGGTATAAATAAAACATTAAGTGTTATTTTGCCAGATGGAAAGATTGAAACAAGAGATGTATCGACAATAACTAATAGCGATACTGTTATTAATGTAACCAGTGCTTTCTCTCAAACTCCAAGTGCAAATTCAATATGGATGTTATCTAGCACATCTACAGTAGGAGAATCTGGTGTAGAGCCACAAACATTTAGAGTAATAACAGTTGAGGAACAAGATGGTATTAATTATGCGATAACAGCTTTAACTTACATTCCAGGAAAATATGCCAATATTGAATTAGGGGAGCCACTACCTGAGAGGTTCTTATCATTACTAAATCAACCAAGAAATCCTCCAGCTAACTTATCTGCTGAAGAAGTAATAGTTGTTGAAAATAACCTTGCAGTAGTAAAACTAATTTTATCTTGGAGTTCTGTATCTGGTGTTAGTCAATATCAAGTGCAGTATAGATTTAATAATACTAACTGGGTAATTGAAGATGTATTTAGACCTGACTTTGAGTTAAAAAATACTGCTGTTGGAACTTATGAATTTAAAGTATTTTCATATAATTCTGCGTTAAAGTTATCAGATTCATTTTCTTTCTTATCTTTTGACACTATTGGTAAAACTACTCCTCCTAGTGACGTACAAAACCTAACAATAGAACCAGTTACAAATAAATTAATAAGACTTAGATGGAGTCCTGCTACTGATCCTGATGTTATACATGGAGGTAAAGTTTACGTTAGACATTCTAATAAACAGGATGGTTCTGGTTCTTTCCAAAACTCTGTTGATTTGATTGAAGCTTTAGCTGGTAATACAACTGAAGCCGTAGTTCCATCTTTAGATGGAGAGTATATTCTCAAGTTTCGAGATGACCAAGGTAATTTTAGCGAAGGTGAAACTTCTGTAATTTTAGATTTACCTGATTTAATTGATTTTCAACAAATAATAACTGATAGAGAAGATATTGGGGACAGTAGTGCTGCTGCTTTTTCTGGTGCTAAAGCTAATGTTTCTGTTGTAGGCGATGCTTTACAACTAACAGATCCAACAGCAAATTTAATAGGAACTTACGACTTTGCCACAGTATTAGATTGTGAAGCTGTTTTCTCTCTAAATTTAAAAAGACTTATTCAAACTATTGGTTTTGCTTCTGGTGGACAAACTATATCAGCTACTTATGTAAGAACTACAGCTACTATATCTGGTCAAAGTCAAACTGTTATAGAAATAACAAGTAATAGTCACGGAAGAAGTGTTGGAGATTATGTTAATTTTGTTGCTTTAACTGGAGGTGCGACTAATGGTGTATTTGAAATTAAAGTTGTTACTACTAATACTTTTCAATTTTTAGCTACTGGTAGTGCAATTTCAACTTCTAATTGTACGTTTGCTTTTGTTAATACAATAGATCAACTTATTCCTGCTGGAAGTTTTTGGGATGATTATGCTCCTAACGGTGATTTTGACGGTCCTCAGATTAACGATACAAATGCTGCAATAAGCGTTAGCACAACAAATGATGATCCATCTTCTAATAGTGCTACATTTACACCTTTTAATGACTTTGCTAATGGAACTTACAAAGCTAGAGGTTTTAAATTTAGGGTAACTTTGACTTCGGAAGACCCTGCACATAATCTATCTATTCAACAGCTTGGAATTACTGCTGATTTTGAATCAAGAACCGAAAGAAACTATATACCAGCAGGTAGCATCACTGCTTCAAACCTTCCTCAAGACTCTGGAACCAATGCCAATGGATTAGATGTAACTTTTGCAAATCCATTTTTCGTTGGAACGGCTAATTTAGGAGGTCTAAGAGTATTTAAACCTGCTTTAGGAATTACTATTATGAACGCTGCTGGTGGTGAATATTTCACTATAAAAACAGATTCTAATGGTGATTTTTTAGACGCAGCAGGAAATATTGTTACTGGTACGGGGTTTAATATAAGCATAAAAGATAGTAGTAATAATCCAGTTGATAAAAAGTTTACGTTCCAAGCTGTCGGTTACGGTAAAGGGGTGTAATATAAAGAAAAAGATTTTTACATGGCACAGGTAGGTAACAAAAATATAGATAACGCTTCTGGTCAAGTTGTACGACTAGATATGCAAAACACTTTACAAGCGGTTGCAACTAATAATTTCGGTCAGAGATCATCTGGTGGTACTATTCTTCCCTGTGAGTTTCTTGCAGATGACACAACTAATAAATTATTAATAAGGTCATCTACTGGAGGAGATCAAGCTGATCCAGCATCTTCTTCAGCAGCTACATTTTTTGAAGTAGGAGATTTAGATACAGATAATTTAGGTCTACTACCTTTATCAGGTGGCACTATGACAGGGCCAATTTTAGGAGATGATGCTGTTGGTGCATCTACTCCAGCTTTTTCTTTTGACGGGGATGATGATACAGGAATGTTTAGACAAGGTGCTAATAGTATTGGTTTTACCACTGGTGGTCTTGAGAAATTTCGCATGGATGCTAATGGATTATCTATACTTTCAGACGGTAGTGCAACAAAAAATATATACTTTTACGATGTAAATAATAGTAACTATGTTGCGGTAAGAGCACCAGGTACAGTTAATGCAAATGTTACCTTAACGCTCCCTAGTACTGTTGTAAACGGAGGTTTTTTACAGGTAGATTCTTCTGGTAATTTATCTTTCCAAACCATTTCAACAAGTGCTGGTGGCTTAACAGGAAATACACTATCTAGTAATATAGTAAATTCTTCCTTAACTTCCGTAGGTAATCTTGTACAATTAATAGTCTCAGGAAATGCACAAATTGATGGAAATTTACACGCTGGCGGAGATATAAACGGAGATAATGCTACAAACATTAACAATATAGCTCTCGTAAATTGTGTAGCTACAAACGCAACTAATGTTACTCTAACTGGTGCGTTGATCGGTAGTCCAAATACTCATAAGCCTCCTGCTTTCGCATCTGGTTTTGGAGGACCTGCTGGTAGGCTTGTAAATTGCTGGGTTAAGTTTACTGGAACGGGAACTGTAGCTATAAACAATCATCATGGTGTTGCAAGTATATCAGATTTAGGAGTTGGAGATTACTCCGTTAATTTTGCTACTAATGTAATGAGAGATAGTAATGGTAACGCATCAGGTAATGCAGCAGCTTCTTTTGCTATTACTGGAAATGTTTTTCCTGTTCAGGGGCAATTAGCTGCAACTCATCCTTTTATAATTAGTATGGATGCAAATCATGTAAGATTTATTTGTGGTAAAGATGAAAACCAAGCTCAAAAAACAGATCAGAGTTATGCTGCGGTTCTTGTTTGCGTTTAGAATACAGTTATATAATAAATATTATGGCTAATTCAGACAAACGATTTATTTACGAAACCGATGAAGGTGGTATTGCTATTGTCGTGCCAGCAGATGATAATGGTTTAACATTAGATGAAATAAAAGAATTATCTTGTCCTACTGGTAAGACAGTTTATACTGTAGACAAATCTGAAATTCCTACAGATAGGAGTTTTAGAGATGCTTGGACTTATACAGAGTAAATTATGGGATTTGGCATTGACATGGCAAAAGCCAAAGAAATTCATAAAACATATATTCGTGTTGCTAGGGAACCAAAACTTGCAGAGCTTGATATTGAATTTCAAAAAGCAATAGAGACAGGTTCTTCAACAACAGATATTGTTTCTAAAAAACAAGCACTTAGAGATGCTCCTGCTGATTCTGGTATTGAAGCTGCTACTGATGTAGATACTTTGAAAGCACAATGGAAAACTGATATATTAGGAACATCACCGTATAGCTAATGGCAATCCAACCTGGTACTTATAATTTTACAGTTCAAAGGAGATCAGATCATTCGATTCCTTTATTATTTAAAGATGGAAATAATGCTGCAATAAGTTTAGTTGGATATACTGTCGTAGCACAGGTTTGGGAAGAAACACGCACCACAAAATATGCCGATTTTACTACAACTTATACAGATAGATCCGCAGGATCAGTAAGCATAGCCTTAACGGATGTACAGACTGCTACTTTTACCCCAGACATTTTAAAATATGATGTTTTATTAGTGGATACATTAGGCAACAAAGAATACTATTTAGAAGGTACTATATTTGTAAGTGAAGGTTACACATCAACATGACCTCTGTAAACATTACAACTACTAAAAATACTGTTACTGTTAATGGAGAGACTTCTGTTGTAACTGTAGCTACGGCAGGTCCAGCAGGTCCTAAAGGTATAGACCTGGATGAAACAGCTAAAGTTGATGGATCTGTGGTGTACTATGACCAAAGTTCTGCTAAATTTAAAGCAGATGCAACAACTACTAAACTTACACTTGTCGATGGGGGCAACTTTTAAAAATGGCTAACACAGTACGTATAAAAAGATCTACTGGATCATCAGCACCTACAAGTCTTGCAAATGCCGAGTTAGCTTTCGCTGAGGGTAATGAAATTGGTTATATAGGTATTGGAACGGGAGGTGCTGGAGGATCAGCTACAACAATCAATAAAGCGTTTGGTAAAGGTGCATTTTTTGATAAAGATACAGTAAGAAGTGCTAATGCTGTTTTATCTGGCCCTACAACTGGAAGTGATGCTGCTCCTACATTTAGGGCTTTAGTTGCTGCTGATATTCCAAGTATTGCTCATACAAAAATAAGTGATTTTGATACAGGGGTTCAAACAAATAGACTAGATCAAATGGCTGCACCAACAGGTTCAGTTTCATTAAATAGCCAGACAATAACTAATGTAGCTGACCCTGTTAATGCTCAAGATGCTGCTACTAAAGGTTTTGTTGAAGCTACCGCACAGGGATTAGATGTTAAGGATTCTTGCGTTGCAGCTACAACCGCAAACATAACAATATCAACTGCTCTTAATAATAATGATATTTTAGATGATGTTACTCTTTCAACAGGTGATCGTGTTCTTGTTAAAGATCAATCAACTGCATCTCAAAACGGTATTTATATTGTTGGATCGTCACCTGCTAGAGCAGATGATTTAGCTGCTGGTGCAGATGCAGCAGGAATGTTTACCTTCGTAGAACAGGGAACTGTAAATGCCGATAATGGCTTTGTTTGTACGAGTAATAAGGGATTAGCAGTCACGGGCACGAATAACTTAACTTTTGCTCAGTTTTCTGGTGCTGGTCAAATCACAGCAGGAGATGGCCTTGATAAATCAGGTAATACATTATCTCTGGATATTAAATCTAATGGTGGACTTGTTATTGAATCTACTGAAATTGCTGTTGATCTTGCTGCTAGTTCTATAACAGGAACACTTGCAGTTAGTGACGGTGGAACGGGGGCTACAAGTGCAAGTGCAGCTAGAACAGCCCTCGGACTAGTAATAGGTACAGATGTCGAACCACATAGCGATAAGCTTACAGAGCTTGCAACTATGGCTCAAAATACTGCTGATGCTTTAGCAGATTTAACAAATACAGAGGTACAGATTCTTGACGGTGCAACTTTATCAACTACTGAACTTAATTATGTAGATGGTGTTACTTCTGCTATCCAAACTCAGTTAGATGCAAAACAGGCTTTAGACGCTGATCTTACGGCCTTGTCAAGTTGTCAATCTGGTGCTGCTGCTGCATTAGCTTTATTAACCTCTACAGAAGTAGCAATCTTAGACGGAGCTACTGTCACAACTGCTGAATTAAACATTCTTGATGGTGTAACTAGCACAGCAACAGAGTTAAATATCATGGATGGTAATACATCTGCGACATCGACAACTTTAGCTGCTGCTGATCGTTTAGTTATGAATGACGCAGGAACAATGAAACAAGTTGCCTTATCTGATCTTGTTACATTTTTAGAAGATGAAAGTGCATCTAGCTTCAATATAGATGGTGGAACCTATTAGACCATAGGAGGTAACAGCCAATGGCCAACGAAATTCGACTTAAAAGAGGTTCTGGTAGCGATCCAAGTGCTAGTGATTTGGTTACAGGTGAAGTAGCTATAAGAACTGATAATGGTAAATTATTTACAAAGAAAGACGATGGAAGTGTAGCTGAAATATCTGCTGGAGGCCCTGCTGGTCCGACAGGCCCAACTGGACCTACGGGTCCTGCTGGTCCAACTGGTCCAACTGGTCCTGCTGGTTCTGACGGTTCTGACGGAAATAATGGCTCTACTGGCCCTACGGGTCCAACTGGACCCACTGGCCCTACGGGGCCTACTGGGCCTACGGGACCTGCTGGAAGTCTTAGCGATGGAGATAAAGGAGATATTACGGTAAGTAATTCTGGTGGTACTTTTACTGTAGATAATGGAGTTATTTCAACAGCTAAAATTGCCGATGATGCTGTTACCACAGATAAAGTAAATTTAGTTTCTACATCATCTGTACCTAGTTTAGAAGCAAAAGGAGATGGCAGTTCTCAAGATGGTTATATACAACTTAATTGCTCACAAAATAGTCATGGTGTAAAAATAAAAGCCCCACCACATTCTGCTGGTGCAAATTATACACTTACCCTCCCAAATACCGATGGGAGTAACAATGAAGTTTTAAAAACAGATGGCAGTGGAAATTTAGATTGGGTTAGTCCTCAAAGTGGTCCGACTGGGCCAACAGGACCGACTGGGCCAACAGGACCTACAGGAAACACAGGTTCAACTGGTCCAACTGGACCTAGCGGACCTCCTGGTCCTCCTGGACCATCTGGTGGAACTGGTGGAACTGGTGGAACTGGACCAACTGGTCCTCCTGGACCTAGTGGACCTCCTGGACCTACAGGACCAACTGGCCCCACTGGAGGAACTGGACCTACAGGACCCCCTGGATCTACGTCATTTAATGCCAGCCAATTAAGTAGTATGCCTGTTTCCTCTTCTGGAAACCGTTGGGGTGTAATACCTTTTGTCGCTGGTGATGGTGTTATGGAAATAGGAGGCCATATTGACTTTCATGGAAGTGATGCCGACACCTCTGACTTTGGTTACGGAAGATTTTTTGGTGGTAGTAGCTTACATTCAGATAGAAATTTTGCTGCTACAAGTTTTAGTACTTATTCAGATAGAAATGTTAAAAACTCTATAGCTGATGCAGATTTAGGTCTTGATTTTATTAAAGAATGTAGGCCAGTTACTTATAAGTGGAACGACACTAATCTTGATACAAAGACTCATTATGGTCTTATAGCACAAGAGATAGAAGATATAATTATTGCTAGGGGAAAAACTATTGAAGAAATAGGTTTGCTTGTTAAAGATAACGATAAAATGTTAGATGGAACCGATGTTCCTATAGGTCTTGATTATATTCAATTCATATCTATTTTAATAAAAGCAGTGCAAGAAATGTCAGCCAAAATAGAAGCATTAGAAGCAAAAATAGGGTAACTAAGCTAATTCATCTATACAGTAATACCAAGTAACCGCAACTCGTTTTATACCTGATTCTAAAGGTGTTGAACAATGCGTAAAACACCAATTAGAGGGAAAAAATAAACTACTTCCTGCTTTTGGTTTATATTCATGGTGAGGAAGCATTTTAAATTTTGTTGCACCACCTTCAAAATTATCTTTTAAGTACAAAACAATAGATGTTTGACGATGGTAAAAAGGGCTTTTTGGATCGGTACAGGCATCAAAATGCCAGTTATATTTTTGATCTTCACTATATTGCAAAATCTGTATTTCTTCTCTGTAAGAAGAAGTTGCATCTGCACCGATAACGGGATAACTATTTAAAACAAGGTCGTAATTAAAAAGCCTGTTTTTGTACTTTAATAAAGCATTATTTAGCTTTTCATGTAATAGCTTTGTTGCAGGATTATTTTCATCCATAGACGTTCCAGTGCTTGATCTTATCCTGGTGTCTTCTCTAGCGGTTCCGTTTGCATTAAATACAGTATTCGGTTCAAAATTTAATGTATCAATGTATTTGTTAATTTTTCTTAGTTCACTTGTATTTAAAACAGGTATTTCTTGAATAAACTCTTTCATAAACAATAGTGTTTACATTTATAATACCTGATGTTACATTAAATGAAACAGTAATTTTAATTATGGCAAGAAAAACAGATGCAGAATTAAAACAAGAAATTCAAATTTTAAAAAGTAATCAAGAACAAGCTGTGGCAGTCGCTAATAATTGTCGTGACCAGATTATGCGAATCGAAGCTGTATTAGCAGATAGATTAGAGGCAACAACCGAAAAAAAGTCTTCTGCGAAATAATAGAAAAAGCTTGTAGATGCTGTGGCAAGATATTTTCTACAACTGAACAGAGAAGGAAATATTGTTCTAATGCTTGTAAGACAAGATTTTATCGACAAAAGTTAGCTACTTAGTCTCTGTTGTCATCTGCCTTGTCATTAAACTCATAGTGACGTATAAAGGTGACAGAGCTACAATTAGTAGTAACACAAGCACACTTGTAACTGAAAGTGCTTTAATTATTGCAAATTTAATCATGTTTCAAAAGATCGCTAATGTTTTAAGTATCATCTCTTTTCTTATGGTAGCTTCCATGAGTGGTGGAGCGTACTTGGGTTACAAGTATGTAACTTCAGAACAGTTTAAATCTAAAGTGATGAATGAAATTATGGGTAATGTATCAGGTCTTATGCCAAAAATTTTAGACCAAGGTTTACCCGATATGACAGGGCCGTCCGTACCAACAACAAAAATTCCTGGTATTCCTAAATTATAAGTTTATATGAATAGCAATATTATTAAAGGAATATCGGTAGGACTTGGAACTATTTTTGTTGCTTCCAATTTTTATACAATCAGTCTTTTAAGTAAAAAATCAAATTTACCTATGTTTGATTTACCTGTTAGTAAATATTCTACTTACGAGATTGAAGCTGATATGAATAGTTATAGGATAAGACATAAAATGCACGACCCAAGGATTATTGCATCTATGGAAACAAGTAAAAAACCAGCAGGGTTTTTAGGTGCAAGCAAAGCATTATCTACAAAAGAAACACAAAAAATAGCTGGTGAAAAAGATGTAGCTGTTATAAATAGTGGTGAACTTACAGCAAAACAAATAGCCTGTATAAAAGAAAGAGCAAAAGGTGAATCTACAGGAGAGCTTATTGGAACGTCAGTAGCTACAGGAACAGGACTTGCTACTTCGTTATCTAATGTGCCTATAGTTGGTTGGTTCTTGTCTGGTTTTGCAACTAATACAGCAAGAAGAGAAGGTGGTAAGATCGGAGGAAATATGGCATCTGACTTTAACGACTGTTAAATATGAATTGTTGGCACTGTAAAACAGAACTTATATGGGGTGGAGATCACAGTTTAGATGAAGAAGATTATCCGTTAAGATCTGGAGAGTACAGCATGA
>VTLG01009906.1_pt1 | contig 16153 bp, 16 predicted proteins | sample 4694571 | NCBI WGS metagenome assembly VTLG01 (sample SAMN12604809, study PRJNA352737) | marine metagenome | biome: ENVO:00000447; feature: ENVO:00000209|ENVO:00000569|ENVO:01000036; material: ENVO:00002151; isolation source: viral sequences binned using virsorter ...
GTTTATCATCAGCAATATATACATCACCAAACTCTGCACTTGCAGATCCTATATCTGCACCACCAGATGCATCAGGCAGTAGTGATGTTTCTACTGTTACTGTGTTTGTTCTAATACCAGATGTGCCGTTATCTATTGCACCAAAGTTAGAAGTTATACTACCTGCATCTAGAGCACCTGTTGTAACAATACCTGTGCCACCTGCGATAGGGCTAAACAGAGATGTTACATTAGTTCCCCCTATAGTTATTGCGTCAGCTTCTACTGTTCCATCAAAGAATGCATCTTTAAACTCTAGTGCATCTGTTCCTAAGTCTAGTATTGCATTAGTACCCGGTGTTAGTGCACCATCTGTTAGTATTAGTTGCTTTTCATTACCTGCATAAAAGTTTATTGTGTCAGCAGTTTCAAAGTCTATCTTAGTCTCATCATCCTCACCTATCTTTATGTCTGTTGCAAGTAATGATGTAATACCTGTCTGTGCTGCATTGATAGTAAAGGTTAAATCATAAGGATCACCATCTGATCCATCTGAAGTGTCTGTCCAGTTAATGTCAATACCACCACCTTCAACAAACTTAACTTCACTATCTTTTGTTATCTGTACTTCTGTGCCATCACCGTCTTCTAAAACAAACTGCATGTTAGCTGCTTGTGAATCTACGTATGCTTTAATAGATTGCTGTGTAGCTAGTTTAGTTGCAGAGTTAGATGACATATCATCTTCATCAGCTACAGCAGTACCACTAACACCTGTATTTAACACTGGACTTGTAAGTGTCTTATTAGTCAGTGTTTGTGTGGCTGTGTCACCAACTAAGTTAGAACTTGTTGTTGGTAGCACAAGTGTGACATTTCCCCCAAATGCACTATGAGCAGGAGCAGTGATTTCTGCATAGTGAGCATTTGCACTTTCACAGTAAAATCTAACGGCAGATACAGATCCACCATTCTTTAAATCTATTACTCCAGACTCTATACCTACATTACCATCTATTATAACCTGACCTGTACCTTTAGGTGTTATTTTAAGACTGATGTTTGTGTCATCACCTGTAGCAGATATTTCAGGTGAGTTACCTGTAGCAGCATTGGTAATATCAAACTGATTGACTGCTGAAGAGGTTGTCTGAAATATAATCTGTTCATTACCGTTTTCATCACCAATAAAGTGTGCATCATCAATTAGTATGTTGTGGCTATTTGTATCTAAGTTGCCACCCAACTGAGGAGTGGTATCTTCTACTACGTTAGATAAACCTGCACCTGATACAGCTAAACCAGCTACTATTGTACTTCTAGTAATCTTTTTTAGTCCACCACCAGAAGTATCTATGGCTAAAAATACATCATCACCAGCTACAGTAGATATTTCACTTAGATCACCTACAGCAGTTGGGTTAAAGTTTGTGCCATCTGCTATTAGTAACATACTATCTGTGTTAGTACCCATAGTCAGGTCATCACCTGATATGGTTAAGTCACCTGCAATTGTAACATCTGCACCAGAAAATGTCAACGCTGTTGTTGTACCTGATTTAATAATTAAGTTACCCGAACTGTTAGTCAATGCACCATACTGTGTGCCATCATCTTTTAGTAATACATCTGCACCGTTTGCATCAAGAACAACATCACCTGCTGTATCTATTATTAGATCACCTGTATCATTTACTATGTATGAGTTTGTGCCACCATGATATAAGTTAAGATCTTCACCTGCACCTATTGTAAGTCTACCTGTGGCACTGTCACCTGTAAGATCATCTGCATCAGCATCTACATCTATTTTAACTAAACCACCTGATGTTATATTAGATGCACCATTATCAATGTTACCAAAGTTAGAAGTTATAGATCCAGCATCTAATGCACCTACTGTTGTAATATTTGATGTAGTATCTAGATTAGTTTCTGCCCATGTTTCTAAGTCAGCAAAAGTAATCTGCTTCATTGTGCCACCATCATTGATAATAAACTTATCTGATGTGGCAATTGTTACACCTGTAGAAGCAGAGGTGTCACCATCCATGATATTAAGTTCAGCACCTGTAGTTGTGATGGTTGTACCGTTTAAACTAATAGCATCCAAGTATGCCACACCATCTAAATATAGATCTTTAAACTCCGATCCACTAGAGCCTATATCAAATGCATCATCTGTAGATGGTGTAATATTAGTTGCTGCTATAGTAAGCTGTTGTGCTGGTCCTAGTTTAGTTATAGCACCACCCTCTGCTGATGTACCATCATGCGTATGCCCCGATGTACTAAAAGCAGTTACAATGGCATCAAACTCTCCATCAAAGTCAGATGCATTGATAATGTTACCATCAGCTATATTATTAGCAGTATCGTTACGTGTATATCCTGTTCCCATGTTATGTTACCTTCTTGCGTGTGTAGCATATTCCAATGTCAATGCGTCAAGCGCATATGGAACATCTGTGTTATTGTCTGCTTCAAACTGTGCAGACACTGTATTTCCTGATCCTATTGTTTGTGCAGAAAACACCTTTTGTAGTTTCGCTCCATAGGTAGCTGTGCCAAATACACCTGTACCAAAGAACTGTGCAGATCCACTACCAGCATTTGTAAATGTGACTGCTGGCATGATTACAGATCCACTTTCATCAAAGTCAAACTTTAAGTTTAGATCAAAGTTAACTCTACCTTCAGGGTCTAAATAAAACTGTGCTTTATAGATTGTCTTTCTAAGTCTTGGATCATTGATTGGATAGAACGGTGTAGCAAATGTAGTAGCTATATTATTACCATCAAAGCTAGATGTGTCATTCTCCATTCTGTGTAAGAAACCTTCTTTACCAGAAAAGATAACAAACTCTGTAGTGCCTGAGTAAACACTAGCACATGCTGTTACCTGTATCCCTCTAGTCTCAGCAAAGTCAATCACAGATTCCTCACCCGGTGATGCAAACTGTGTAAATAATATTCCTTGTGCGTTAGGTCTAGTAAAGTTTACATTCCAACCAAACAACCTATACTGTGATTTATTACGTATAACCAAACTAAAAAAGTCTGTGTGTAGTTTTACAAACTCATTAAATGTACCCTGTATCTTTTTAGTTATAGGTGCTAAACCAAAGTCACCGATACGTTCAGTAGCACTAAGAAGTCTTAGACCGTCAGGAGCCATAAAAACAACATCACCACCTATCTCCTGTACACTGTCAGTCTGTGTACATCCTATGTCACGTGTTATAGGTTGTAAGTTAAATGTTGCTAGTGCATCACCGTTTAATCTAAATATAGATGAGGTAGTAAAAACTATAAGCTGATCTCTAAAACTTTTTATCGCAATAATATCAGCATCTAATCCAATACTACCAGCACCATTACCACTTTCAAAGTCTGTCGTAGTAAGCGGTGCACCAAAACTTAACACTCTACCTTTACCATAGAATATATGGTTTTTGTGTGTGGCAACGACCTTTGCACCTATCACATCTGATGGTGCACTATCTAATACAGTAAATGTAGTGCCGTTGTATAATGCAGGTGCGTTTGCACCGTCTACTATTACAAGTGTTGTAGTCCCTGTAAAGTCTACTTCATCAAAGCGTGTATTAACTGCACCTTCTCTATCACTAGATATAAAAGTTATAGCTGCATTATCTGCTGGACTACTTGCTAGTGCAGGGTCAATAGTTATATTTACTTCTTTAGTTCCTGAGTGAGAATAAGACGAAACAGTAGTTTCAACTCTGTATACTTTATCTATACCTGCAATTGTAAATACATCACCTGCTTGTGGAAACGTATCAAATGCATCTGCTACTAATGTTGTGCCTGTTTGACTAGCACCGTCAACTAATGGTGTGCCATAGTTAGGTTTATTTATTTTAGTGTAACCACTACCTGATGTTTCTACTAAGTCAGCATTCATAGCAACTACAGCTTTAGCATTAAAGTATGTCATACCATTTGCATAGTTAGCTGTAGTAACTGTAACAAACGTAACCACTGCACCATTAGCAGGGCTTGAAGCTAGAGAACTAGTAAGTGTTAGTGTAACTTCATCTCTAGCAGCATTGTAACTAACACCACCTGAAGCTACTGTATATGTACCAGATACACCATCTATTGTAAGTGTGTCACCAACAGCAGGTGTAGTGTGTATAGCTCTTAATGCTAATGATGTGCCTGATTGAGATGCACCATTTACAACTGGATTACCGTATGGAGCTATAATGTTACTGTCAAACTTTTCATATCCCTGTACACGTTTGTAACCTCCATCAATAGATGGTTCATAGTTACGTAGTATACGTGCAGAACCGGGAGCATTGATAGCCTGTTGCAATGGGCTAAGATTAGTTATAAGCCCACCCTTAAACTCTATTCTAAAAGTCTCCCAAGCGTCAGGCATTATAGTGCATCCAAGCTAGATCCTGCTGTTGTTCTTGCAGACCCCAATCTACGTCCACCTGTACTTGCAGGTATCATATAAGATCTCATGTAATGGTATCTGTTAATAAGCATAGAACGCATTGCCTTAATACCTTCATCTGCTCTTTCTTTTAGTATAACAGCATCTTGTGTATTACCTCTAAACATCAAAGCATAAAACATAGCAGAGTCTACAACAACATGTTTAAATCTATCTGGTATCACCATTGTGTCATCATGTGCAGATAGATCACTTTGAAATACATAGTAATCAAAAACTAATGTGTACGCCTGATCAGGTGGTTCTACTAAACCATACTTTAAATCAGGTCCATGAAAAACAAAACGTGGCAGTGCACGTTGCTGACTAGTTGCATATTCCTGATCTACATATTTTTCTAAATACTCATCATAAGTTATTATTGCTAGTTTTCTAGTGTCATTTCCTAACGTAGCATTTTCTTTAATCCTAAATGATTCAAAGTCAATTAACTTTGCGTCTGTTGGAAATGCGTAACGTGTAGTACCAGCAACTAATGTTTGTTCTTTTTCTGAATGATTAAAAGGCCACTCGTATTCACTCTCATTAATATAACGTATACCTGAGTTAACTGCATCTTTTGCGTGTGCATAAAAACCTGTAGCTGAAGCAAAGTTAGAGCTAGTAAGCTCCACCTCGTTCAGCCTTTTATTTATATCATTTACTAATGTTAAAAATGTTGTAGCCATAGTATATCCCTAAGTAGAAAGGGGCAGGTTTATCCCACCCCTTTCACATGTGTTACGCGAGTGTATCACGATCCACTTCATCTGCACCTACTGTGCCTATGTCATCAACGTCTAGCAATAATGCAAAGACACGGATAACACCAGCCGTTGTAGTTCCAGTTTGTGCCTGAATCAATACGTCAAGCGTATCAGCAGTTGCACCAATAGTGATAGGGCCATTACCTGCACCCACACTGTAATCACCTGCTGATGCAGCGTCGAAGTCAAAGCCATCAACGTATGCGTCAACGTCAGTGCCTGTTACACCTAGGTCTAATGCACAGTCAGTAGAAGTACCAGCATGAACTGTTGTTACTTCAAAACCAGCATCTAGAATCATGGTGTTAGCAGGAACTGTGATTGCTTCAATAATATCAGCAGCAGCTAATGCTGTACCTTTAGCGGTAGCAGCAGCACCGAAGTCGATACTATTTTGCACAAGATAAGGGGTTCTTCCTCTAGGGCTATTGCCTCTAGCTGACGAAGATAATGTTGTAACTGTAGCCATTATTCAGTCTCCCTTATACTAAGCAATAACGAGCAGTTGAGATAGCTTCTGGTCGAAGTATCTTACGCCCATACAAATGCATTCCCCGAACAATGTCAGCGAAGCTATCAGGATCACGATAGGTTTCGGTCTTGTTAATCTGTTCAGCAGTTGCTACCGAAGATGAATGACCAGCTACAAGCACACCAAAGTTACTGGCGTTTGTGCCACCAGTGGTTGATGGTCCTGTTCCTACAGAAGGTAGGTTGTTGGACATGTACACCTTGAAGCCATGAAGATTGTTCAAGACTAAACCATTTTGTAATCCAGTTCCACCGAAGTCGCTATTTAGAAGACGAGAATCTTCATCTTTTAAAACTTCAATAAAAACTGGGTCAACAACAAGCCAACGGTTATTAGTGTCAACATTTTGCTGATCCAAGAGTCTAGCCATACGTGCCACTATTTGTAGTGGGTTTGCATTACCAGAACCGGGAGTAGCAGAAGTTGCACCACCTGCACGTGCTTGAATACCAATTGCGTTACTAGAAGAACCACCAAAAGAATCAGCCATGATTTTCATGGAAGATAGTAGTTCATCAGAACCAGCAGTTGATACTGCTTTTGCACCGTTAACTGTAGTGTTAGCAGTGTCAGGAGCACTGTGTATTGCTGACTGTTTGAAACCAGATAGATAACCAAGTACGTCTTGGTCATACTGATCAGATAGTCTGTAAGCTGCACGATCACTTGCAAGTTGCTGGAAGTTAATGTGCGAATGAGCTTCTTCAATGTCATCGACTTTAAATGCAAAGTAGTTTGCTTTGTCAATGGTCAGTGAGAACTCTTCGTCATCCAGATCTTGTGGAGTGATTGTAGTACCACGTGCATACTCTTTGACCGTGATCTCTGGTTCTTTGATCACTTTAACGCTATCGCCCATGTTGGCGATTTCACCAAAGTAATCGCTATTAGTAATAGCTTCAACAATTGAAGCCTTACGAAAAGCTACTTGTACCTGCTTAGAGTAGATAATTGGTGAAAAATTACCATTAGGCAGGTTGCCGTAGCCTGTAGCGGTTGAAAATGCCATTTTATTTTCTCCTTATACGACATCCCAATGCGTATCAAAACATATACGCTATGTTATCTACTTTAAGGGCCGATTACTAAAGAGGTAGTATATGTAAGGCCAACTACATATAGGCTCTTCTTATTCGGGTATCTTAGAAGTTTGGTGTAGTATCTGTGGGTAGTCTTTTGAAAAGGGCCACATTACTACTAATTATGTATAGTTATATACACAATTATCTGTTTGTCAACACCTTTATCGTGCTGAACCAGATACGTCATAAATAAACTTACCGTTACGTATAGCTTCCATTATATCATCTGAATGCTTCTCATATTCTTTCGCAGACATACGTTGTACATCAGATTCTTTATATGAGTTGCCACTATCGTCACTGGCAGGTTTACTTCTTTTACCTTTAGTAGATACAGACTTTGCTGCATCTTTAGATGATGTTTTCTTTGCAGTTATGTTTCTGTCTGCTTTGTATAAGTCAATAGCTCTAGCAGCAGAACGTGCATCATTGTCATTCTCGTACAGAGCATTCTGTACCCATTGTGGTTGTTCTTCTGCCCATGCATGAAAGTCATCATCGTTTCTTATATCGTCAAAGTCAGGGTGTAATTGTAGCAACTCTGTTTCTGCACGTTGCTTACTTACACTCTCTTGCATATCATTTAGAGCTTTTACTTTCTCTTCTAGACTAGCCTGTTGTTCAGCAGCTTTCTTAATAGCAATTGTTTCTACAATACCTGCAACATCAGGATACTCTTTAGCCCATGTTTCTATATCCTCATCAGACTTAGGAAGTTTTATCTGCTTCTTAGTTGACTGCTCCAGTTGTGCTTTTAGATTGTTAATCTCTGCTTTTAATTCGTCTGTTTGCTTTTGCTGATGCCTACGTAAATCAGAATATCTTTTCTTAAAAGTTCTTTCTTCTGCATTCGTAGGTTCTTCTTCTACTTCTTCTGATGAGGCATCTTGCTTTTGTTCTTCCATTAACTCTTGCAGTTCTTCCTCTTCTTGTTTTAACTTTTCTTCTCTTGAGTATGGCCTAGATATAAACGCTGTTTTCTTAGGTTCTACTTCTACTTCTGTTACGTCTGACATTTTATATTTCCTTTCGTTGGGGCTATGGTAGCCTTATTAGGGGCATAGGTAGCCAACACATGTAGTCTATTATCTTGAAGCTAAACCACTACGCTTCTTCTTTTGTTTTTTCTTTTTAGGTTTAGTTGCTAGTCCTCCTGATACAAATTCATCTCCCGGCATTTCAGATTGAGCTTCAGGTGGACCACTAACATCACCAGCAGATTGTGGTCCCCCTGCTGGTCCACCTAAACCACCACCCATTGTTCCTGTAGATCCTCTTCCCGGTTCACCGCCAAACTCTCCTGCTGCACCTGCTTTAGAAGGAGTCTGTGTTCCTGCCCCTCGTCCGGGTGCAGAACCAGCACCTATACCACCACCAGCAACATCAGGGGCTGTTGGATCAGATCCAAAGCCAGCAGATTTTCGTGCTTTATCTGCATCTCTACCACCAATAACATCACCTGTTAGAGGATCAGTAACTACACCTGTTACCATATCTACAGACAATGGACCTTTTATACCACCTATAGTTCCCATAACACTCTTAGTATCATCTCTCATCTCTTGACTTGCACCAACACGATCCATGTAATCTCTTGTAGCTCTTTCTGATATTGTTTGCTCATCTCTAGCTCTTTGTGCTGCTCTTTGTGCAGGAGTCATAGCTTTCATTGCTGCCTTTGCCTCATCTATAGCTTTAAAATCTTTATCTATACCTTTAGCTACTAAATCTCTTAGTGAAGTATCAATCATGCCTGTTTTTTTAGCTACTTCCTGACCTACATTACCTAAAACACCTCCTAAACCAGCAACACCCATACTAACAACACCTTTTACCATACCTCTCACTGATTCAGGTATATCTACATCTGCTCTTTCACTCATAGTCATTTCACTAACACCTATGTCACCTATATCAGGTCCACCCGGCATACTAGATTTTTCAGTTTTTGGTCTGGCTGTTTCTACTCTAGCTGATGTTTGTTGTGATTGTGGTTGCATAGACTTTGTTCTATTTTCAGGTGTGTCTAATATAAAGCCTTCTTCTAATGGTGATACTGGTTTTAATTCGCCTGTTAAATTATCTCTAGATACTAAAACACTACGTACTTCATTTGTAGTAGGATTAAAGTATTGTCGTAAGTTTGATCCTAATAGTTGATCACCTCTTCCCGGAACTGCTGTACCATTACTTGCACGTATGGGCATACCACCTCTATTCATTTTATTCATCTGTTCTTCCATAGGAGAACCTGCAACAATAATTAAATCAGATTGTTCAAATGGTACATCCTCATCTAGTACGGCTTCTTCAGAGTTACCCATCTGACCCATATCTTCCATACGTTGTAGACCAGCTTTTGCCTTATCACGTAGTTCCATTAAAAAACGTAGACCTAAGAAACGTGTAACGTCAGCAGAAAATACAAACTCTCCCGAACTTAACTTAGCATCTATATCATCTCTGACTTCTTCTTTAAGAGAACCAGAAGGTACATCATTCCCTGATACAGGGTCTTTTGTACCACCCTCATCTTTTAGTCCACCTACATTAAACATTTCCATTTGATGTTGCATTTACATGATCCCTTAATCTTTTAATTCTACTATAAGCTGTAAGAGCACCTTGCGCTCTGTGTATTGCTATCATGTCATTTGACTGTTCTAGAACTTTTATCTCTCGTTCTAGTAACATATCTAAATAGTTACTGAAGTGTTGCCATTGGCGGTTGTTGCTGACCAGTGGCTTGAGCTTCTGGAGTAGCTCCTTGTTGTGATCCTGTGAACCCTTGCTCACCGGGTGTTGGTGCTTGTCCTGTTCCAATTGTTCCTCCTCCTGTTCCTGCTGTATCCATTGGATTAGTTCCGGGAGGTGTTGGTGCACCTGCTGCCTGTGGTGGTTGTTCTGGTGCAAAGTTTTTCATTATCTCAGCCTGTATAGATGCTTCATCCATATTGTTTGTAACTTTGTCTGGATCAAGATCAAGAGACTTTGCTATCTCACGAATGATATAATTAAACTTAGCGAATGGTGCAAGTGCTGGATTAGATGTTACACCTAAGAATTGCATCAACCTCTGACTACGCACTTCATTAGCCATCAAACTTTCTGTACCACGTGCAACTACTTCAAGATCTCCTTTGATTGACGGATCAAAGTCAAACTGCATATTGAACTGAAATAGTCCTTCACCCAACGGTTTAAGTAGATAATCATCTACGTTTTTAATTACTGTTTTAATACCACCTGCTGCTGCACCCATCAACATAGATATACCTGATGCAGTTCTACCTACACCTGCTACACCTGTCTGTCCATGTGCAAAAGATGGAAAGCCTGTGCTTTCATCTGAAAGCTGTCTAGCTTTATCAAACATCATCATATTTTCACTAGAAACATTTGGATACTTTGTACCAAACAGTGCCTGTCCCGGTGCACCACCCTGTCTCCTGAATACTTTACCCGGATAAACTGTAAGATCTTGTCCGGGTACTAAGTTTGTTTCGTCTACCTCTATAAGTAAGTTACCTGATAGCACAGCATTATCGACTGCCATACGCATGAAACCATTCATTAGTGTCTGTGTATCATCCATATTCTCTGCAATACCCACACCAAAGAAGCTGTACGGATTAAGTTCATATGGTGCTGCAACGTATGGTATACGTGCTGGTTTAAATGGATTAAGCACTACACGTATTAGTCTGCCGTTACATACCCATATATTTGCCTGTAACTCATCTAGATCTTTTAGATCTTTAGGTATATCAATCTCTTGTTCTTCTAGTAGATCTGTATCTACAGTACCCCAATACTCCATAACCTCAAAACGATCTATGTCATGTTCTGGTGCATAATCTGATAGATCATCTTCCCAATACAGTTTAGTGTAGTTCTCACCTTCTGCTATCACTTCTTCAATCACGCTGTCTCTAAAGTATGGACGTTTTTTAAGAGCACGTAGCTGTGATCGTGACATCTTATGTCTCTCTATCACATACTGTGCTTCATCCATGTTGTTAGCATCTGGATCTGGATAAAAGTTCCACACAGATACATGCGATACCTGTGGCACTGTTTTAAACATAGGATCATATTCACCGTTGTCATTCCAGTTAGGATATTCTTTGTCAATAGCAAATGGCCCTTTCATCACGCCTGTACCAAAAAGGGCCATTTCAAATGCTGTGCTTCTTAGATGTTTACTTGCACCTGATTCTTCTAACTGATCGTGTATCTTTTTCTGCATTCGTTTTGCTGCAACCAATGCAGGGCTAACTGTAATTGCAGAGCCTGTTTGACCCACACCTTCTCTAACACCTTCTATATCTCCTAACTTACTTTGGTACTCACCTAATTTTTCTGATAGTGATGTTCTAGTAGCACCCGGTTCTAAATCATTGCCATCACCTTTAAATCCATACGGACTATTTAATATATCAGTTACTTCTTCTGTTTCTTTGGGGTCAAAGTGTACATCACCTGCTACACCGTCAGGTAATTGTGTAGGATCAATACTTAGTGGAAACTTATGATTAGCAAACAACACATCAACTATCTGTCCGTATGCTGCTAATGTTTTTGTTTTAGTTATTTTTATAAATACTCTAGATCTCTCTGACTCTGTAAACTGTACATCAGAACCGTACAGCCCTCTGTAGTTGCGATAAGATTTTATCCAACGCTCTTCATCCTGATACCTGTAATCTTCTGCTCTTTTATATCTTTCATTAATATATGGTATTAGATTAGATATACCTTCATCCATAGACTCTTCTGCATCTTCAAGATGAATAGCATCTTCTTCCATAATAAAATCATCTGTCATTATATTTTTCCTTAATATCCAAAGACTGCATCTGCTACTTGCATTTGGCTAGGTGGTTTTCTACTTGGGTCATAATCAAATATATTAAACCTTGGTCTTGACATTATACCATACCGTAGTGCATCGTACAAGTGATCTTCTGCATGTGTATCTATATCTTCAGGATTGCGTTTGTCTAATGGCAATGCAGGTAATTGTGATATTAGATTTGTACATCCTGAAAAGAATACTAATCTAGGTTCTTCTGTAAACTCATCTACCTGCAATCTTCTGTGTATCTCGTTCTTACCCGATACCCTACTACCTTTACTTCTGTCTGATGGCCTCCACCTGCATCCTCTTTGTATCATCTGCTCTGCAAGTGATGGTCCTGTGTCACCACGTTTGTGCCAGAGAGAACTATCCAGCACACCATACTTTATATTACCGTCACCTTCTTCTAGTTCTAATATCATCTCTGCTAAATCAGCAGCTAGAACTTTTGATACGTACAACTCTCTGTATATTATTATCTGCTCATTCGGTGCAACAGCAAACCAAAGTACACCACTATAAGAACCATAGCCATAGTCACATGCCCTAAACTTAACCCAGTTATGCGGTATATCAAAAGGCTCAACTACATGTATATGTCTGTTAAACTCAGTAAACGCTGCACCTTCTTTTATATCCCAATCGCCCTCTAGCAATTGTTTTCTTTGATGTTCAGGCAACGATAATAGCATTGCCTCGTAGTCACCTGTCTCAGCTAGGTATGGGTTATCTGCTAACCTAGCTGGTATAAACTTTCTTCTAAATAATGCTTTACCTGCTTTTGCATGTCCTGTTGGATACTTTAGTGTTTCACCTGTTTCTATGTCCGTAGCTGGAAAACTCTTATTGTATGGAGCAGGATCAATAAACATTTTCTTGACCCACTGATGTCCCGGTCCTCCGGGGTTTGTTGTAGCCCTCATGTATACACCTAGTTCTGGTGCAGTGGAACGTAGACGAGATCGCATATAGTTCCATGCGAAAGGTGTAGACCATTGCGTTAGCTCATCAAAACCTATCCAGCTAAATGCTAGACCCTGATAGCGCATTACGTCATCATCTCTATCTAGATATGACATCCAAAGTTTTGCTCCAGATGGTGCGGTCCACTGCATTTTTCTCTCTGACCATTTTATACCGGGACATACTTTTGGGTATAACTCCTGCGACTTAGATATAAGTTCTCTTAACTCCTCTGTTGTATGTCGCAGTAACAATCCACTAAAAGATGGATGGTCAAAGTATCTAGTAGGATCAGCTAACATTGCGTAGCTCTTACCACCTCCAGCACTGCCACCGTACAATACCTCTCGTTCTGGTGCAGCTAAGAACTCTGTCTGTGGTCCTTCGTTTGGTTTGAATACTACATTAAGTTCTCGTTCTAGTTCTGTAGTATCATACTCCAGCTTCTGAGGAGCCAATTCTTTTTGCACCGACTCTGCTGGTTTCGATTTCTTCTGCCTTTTTGATCGCCTTTTCCGCATACTCTGCCCACTTGCGGAGGCTTCTAGCTTTGTCCTTACGCTGTCGCTCATGCTTTATTCTTTTCTGTAATCCAAGATGCGATATATACCTTCCTGTATTCTTACTTAGCCACGCTGCAACTTCGCGCAACGAGTACTGTCTAAGATACATTTTAGCTTTCTCCAGATGATCCAACTCTTCTTTGATTGGCAAGAGCAAGTCTTCATCTTTTGGATCGACTTCGTATCCGAAGGGTACTGTTCTAGCAATACGTGGTACAGGTAGCCACTCATTTTCTTCCTTTATATCTGTTGGTTGTGGTAGTTTCCATTTGCCTAAACTTCTGTCCATTACTTCTTAGCCATACCTACTCTAGTGCGTAGTGTTGGTTTCTTTTTAGGTTTAGGTGCTGATTTTCTATTAGGTTTTGTTTTTGGTATAGGAGGTTTTTTTCTATTGGGTTTTTTCTTAGGTATAGGTGCTTTAGTTTTTGTTTTCTTAATTGGTTTCTTATCTCTTGCACTGTCATAGCCTACAGCGAATCCAACACCAGCACCTTGTAATAATGCATTTACACCATCCGTTTGAGACTTTACTTTATCTGATGCTATTGTATCTATTATATTTCTAATTCTTTTGCTTCCTATAATTGCATCTAATTTACTAACTCCGGGCGTACTAGTTTTTGGATCTATTTTTTTACTAGGTATAAATGCATCTTGCTCTAAAACATCCATAGTATCAAAAGCATTTTTAGTAAAACGTTGTTGTCTAGTATTTAACGGTTTATTACGAACTGCTTTTTTTAATTTTCCTCTAGCTGCTCTAATTAGTGCTTTAGTTAATGATCCCATCTAATCGTCCTCTTCTGCTTTTGCTTTAGGTGGCATTAGCATCACACCACCTGTTGCTTCTACCTGCATCTTCTCTGTCTTCACCAAACCTGTGCGGTCTAATAATTCTTTAGCTGCTGACATCTTATCTCGTATGCCTAGCTCTGTTGGATCTAGCAGTGCACCTGCCATAGCTACAGCAGCTTTAGGTGCATTACGTGCCATGTATTGTTGTGTAGCTTCCAGTATCTCTTCTTTCAAACTTTTAACTATATTAGTTGTAGAAGATCCCTCTGCATATCCAGCTAGTTTCTTTGCAGTTGCTACATCACCATTTGCTTCGTCAAATAGCACTTCTAGAAACTTTAACTGATTCTCTGTATATTGTCTAGCCATTTAGCGTTCCTGTTTTCATAATGTTACTTAATCTTAATGCTCTGCCTTTTACCTGATCTGCCCACTTAGAATCTAACATCTCTAAAGCAGCAGTACCATAGTCACCTTTATATATTGCTGCCCACATCTTTTTAAATCTATTTAAACGTGGCATACCTAAGTTAAACGCCATGTTTATACACACCATCTGTCTAGCTTCATCTAGTTCTTCTACACAGGGATGTGCTTTGCATAATTCCTTTTCAACTATGGCTATATCATTTCTCAAAAGATATCTAGCTCCATACAATGTAAGGCCATTCATATATACGTCTTGCAAAGATGTGTAACCTAAATGTTGAAGCTCTTCATCTGTTAAGCCTCTGTCTTCTAAGTTTCTACCCACTCCTATTGTATCTATGTCAAGTGAATCAGTATAGACTTGTAGTTCCATGCCTTCATCAGCTATCAACATCTCTACAAGTTTGTGTGAATCATACTTCATCTATTTCTTCTTTGGCATTGCAAAACCAAAGTATGCACCAACAAGTGCAGACAATGATCCGTACATCATCATAAGAATACTGTCAGCCTCTGCAAACCTAGTAGGCCATATTAGTACAGCAGTTGTAGCAATAAGCATTGTGCCTAATGCAGTCCATGCCATATAACGTCTATTAGATTGATATGCAACTTTGTCTACTATTACATTTTCTTCTGCCATATTATTTTCCTTTTTTAACTACGCCACCTCTTTTAAAAGCACTAGGTACAAGTTTTAAACGAATTAACTCTTCCATTAATTCATCATTAGAAAGTTTATTTAATATACCTTGTTTAAACATATCAGACTTTGTAAGTTTTTTTCCCGGCCTTTTCTTTTTTTCTAATTTACCTGAACCACCACTTATTGCTTTACCTACTTTTTTAGCAACTTTTTTACCTAACGCCATTTTATTTCTCCTTTATTTTTTAAATAACTTTGTGGCACTACGCACCCCAAACGATGCAGCTACAATTACTGAAAGAGCATACTTATACCAGTCAGGCATCAACTGCAATTGTGCAAAACCTATCTGCACTATATCTTCACAACCGGGAACAAACGCCAGTACCAAAGGTATCGAAAACAAAATCGTAAGCCATTCATCTTTCCAACTGCCTTCACTTGCTTTAGCCTGTGCTATATCCCAATCTATCTCACCTGTAGCCTGTCTTTCTTTTATCTTAGCTTCAGATTTAATAGTAACAATCTTAGCTTCTGTCTTAGCTTTCTTTTCAGCTACATGACCATCTAGCCATGTACCAGCTAGATTAGCTACTGGTCCTATCAAAGATCCTAAACCAAACATCACACTCTCCTAAAACGTGCAGTTTTCTTTGCTATACTTTTAGGCTGTTTAGCATGTTGTTTTTTACTTTTACGTTTAGCTCTAGTAGTAGCAGCATATTCACTTGGTGTCAAGGCTTTTATTGCAGCAGTAGGTAAATATCTTTCTCCTGTTGCTTTTGGTCCTTGTGTAGATGGCTTACCTGATTTGGTTCGCCACTTCTGTCTGCCCCAAGCTGATAGGCTTTCCTGTCGTTTAGTCTTCGCCATGAGATTCTTCTTTACAATGGCAGTCGCATCTGCAAACACTAGGATCACAATCGCATTCTAAGCAACTGTCACATTTACATGTATTGTCTTCCATCATCCAAATACTCTCCTGTCCACATCCACATCTTGAATCCAAAACAGATTTAGCCATATCAACTTTTGTAACCTCCACCTTTTTCTTTGTAACGC
>VTLG01015127.1_pt1 | contig 16152 bp, 22 predicted proteins | sample 4694571 | NCBI WGS metagenome assembly VTLG01 (sample SAMN12604809, study PRJNA352737) | marine metagenome | biome: ENVO:00000447; feature: ENVO:00000209|ENVO:00000569|ENVO:01000036; material: ENVO:00002151; isolation source: viral sequences binned using virsorter ...
GCTTTCATCAATAGCTCGCAGAGGAGAACTCTCGGAAGAGACTGGACTAGATATGTTTCTGAACCCTGCCTTCGTAGAGGAGATGATGGGTTACGAGGTAGGATGGACCGACTTAAATCTTTAGGAAATAGCGTTTCCCCTCCAGTTGCTGCGATACCATTACAACGAGTACATGATCTTTATTACAAATGAAACCAGTTAGAAAATCTATTCTTAAATTACGCAAACTAAAAGAAATAAGACGTAAAAATCTAGAAAGGAATTTTTTAGAAATACAAATGAAAGGACAGGATCATTACGTTTTTATAAAAGACAATGGCAAAGCACAGGTAATTTATGATCAAGGTCGTTGGGTTACAGAACATATAAGAACTGCTGTCCTTAAATTTAATTATGAAATTGATAAAATTGATAATTTATTAATTAGAGATTTTACTGATGAAGAGATTAACGAGTACGAAAAAACTTTGCAATAGGATTTGTTGGTTTTCTTTTCTCTTTCCTCATTTGTTGAACAACTCTATCTGCTTCCAACTCTATTAATCTATTTAAAAGAGAAGCCATAAAAATATCTTGGTCAAACTTTTTTCTTATAAGGTGAGTGCAATATCTTTTTAAATTATCAATATCATTAGCTTTTAAAACTTCTCTACATTGCATTTCAACTTCTAACTCCAATTCTGGAGGTGCTGGTTCTATATCAATGTTGAGAAATTTAGTTATTTTCATTGAAGATTTGTAGATGATCCTGGAAACATTCTTGCTTCAATAAAAGCAACTGCTTGATCGTCTATTGTATTATCTGTTTGTTTAGCGATTGCTTTTAACAAATCAACTATTAATCTCTTCATTGCTTTTGATTTAATAAAAACTAAAAGAATAGGTTTAAAAATTTTTACCATCGGTTTTATGTGTTACTTCCCAAACATAGCTAAATTGCTAGTATTAGACAAGAATCTTAACTTTTATGGAAGATCAAGAGCCAAGCAAAGTTGAAACCATTGTGAAAGTTTGCGTACTTTTGTGGTCGGCAACACTTTTATCCCTTTCATACTATGAACCGCCTTCTGGTAAAAAAATAGTGGATTTTGACCCCACATTTATAGCTTCGATTTTTTCAGCTTCTACTGCATCACTGGGTTTTTCGATAAAAAAGAAAAAAGATACTATAGTAGATAATAAAAACAACAAAGTAGGTATCAAATGAAAAAACTATTTGCTTTATTTTTATTTTTACCAACGGCTGCATTTGCCGACATAAAACAGGAATTTGTAACCTCTGCACAAATAACTGTAGATATGCCCTTTGTAACTACTCAAAAAGTGGGTACAACCTATTCTTTAAGCGGAAACAATATTACCCCATCTGTAACTGTAGGAGATACTACAACATCAGGAAAGATAGGAGGGATCAATGTTGGTTCGTTAACTAATGGAGTTCCAGCAATGATACAAACTGACACTTCGGTGACGACATCAGGTTCGGCCTTCAGCAAAACAGAATCGGTAATAATGGGAGATGCTACACCATCTGCTGTAACTCCTTCTAGCGGTATTGCAGCTTTGCCAGTATTAGGTGGAACGACAACAGTGGCTTCGGGAGGAACTGCAGGGAATTTAGCTCTTACGTCATTGAGTTCTGGAATTCATACTTGCACTGCTGGTGGATCAGGTACAAGTTGCATAGGATCTACTAAAGTTACTATTACGATTGACTAGACTTTGGCTGCTGGTTTTATTAACATTACCTATAAGAACACTTGCTGTTCCTGTAGTTCCACAATTTCGTTCGGGTAGCTCTCAGACTTCCTCAACTTCGGAATCAATAATAAATGAAACAATCACAAGCCACCAATACAGAACAGGCTACAGCTATTCAGCATCAGGACATAATATTGAATCTGAAACAGGATATATCAACCCTACTCCTACGACTACGAACGAACAAACAGTTGGGGGAGTGAACTTTCATTGGACTTCACCAAACTTAGAAGCTATACCTCGTTGGTCAATTACAAACGATGGAGCAGCCTTCTCTCTACAAGAAACTCTGATTACTCCAGGGCTGGATGCAGTTACAAGTATAACTCGCCAAATAACTACAAGCACAACAACAGAAACTACAACTACATTTGGGCAGTAGCTATAATCCTTTGCCCTGCAAGGGTTTTGGCTAACACCACAGTTGCGTCACCTTCAAGCAATGCACAAGGGGTAGTTAATAATAATGCCACCATGATTACACCTTCAGCCATGCCATCTTACAGAATGAGTCAGGGCATAGTCTGTGCTTCTCCTAGCCTTACAATTACACCTTATGTAACAGATAGTTGGTCTTTCGCACGACCCAAAGAATATATTACAAGAACACCCATCTATGATGAAGATACTGGTGAGATCAAATATTATTCAGAAATACCTAGATTTGAAAAAGATAATTTCAATCTAAATTATGGAATATCTGCTCAGTTTAATATTCCGCTAGGCAAGTCACCAGCCCTTTGCCACGAAGCGACCCAAGTAAATATAGAAGCTCAAAGACTATTAATTAAGAAAACTAAAATGGAAATCAGTTTATATCGTTTGGAGATGTGTGCAAAACAAGCAAAGTTAGGAGCTACATATAAAGCTGGAACACCAGAAGCAGCTACTTGCCAAAATATTATTGTAAACATACCTCCAAATCAAGTTATACCGCACACACATAAATTGGAGTAGACAAGTCACGGGTATTAAACTCATCTACGGATTATTATTTTACCTTCTTTTTAGTTAATTTGGTAACTACTTGTTTAACTATTGGCCGTACAAGCTGAAGTACAAGTGGTGCAGAAGCACCAACCAAAGCAAGGCTAAAAACCCCAACAAACTGTGGAGCAGAAGGAATGTATTGTTCTTTCCACTCAACTGCTTCATAAAGAGTTATACACTCACTTTCATCTTGCCCTCTTTCATGCCCAATAACACGTTCTAACTTTTTATCGTTACGAAAGTCTCCTACTCTTTGGTCATTTTTACCGGGACACGGAGGAAAATCTGGTGGGGGTGGTTCAGGTAAGTCAGGAATCTTTGGCTGCTCTGTTTCTGGTAAGGGCGGTGGTTCATTATTGACAGGTGCTTCTTCTGTAATAACAAGATTCTCAGGTGTATAGTCAAGAGGTACAAAACCAGGGAACGGAAAATCACACGTTGTAAAGACACCATTTGGATCTTCTAATAATAAATTACGATTACCAGTATTTTTTATATCACGATGTTGATAGGTACAACCAGGAACATCTATATCTGGTGGCTTTGTAATAGTTAAATAATGTGGACTATATATTTCTGGAATGTTTGGAATGTATATTTCAGGAATACTTATTTCAGGTATTTCCATTCATTCATTTTATTATCGGCATAGATGGACCTGTCATTTTAGGTAAACCTTGATCTAATATTTTTGGCATCATACCTTGTACATTACCAAGAATTTCATTCATAACTCTTGATTTAAACTGTTCTGATGTTACATATTTGTAGCCCAGGTATGCTCCACCACTCATGGAAGCTACCATTAAAAATGAGATAATACTCAAAACATTAGCGATTTTTTGAAACATTATGCTAAAAGAGATTTTGATAAAATTAACAGCACCGCTTAGTCTTTGCGTACTGTTTTTGATAATTGGGCTTGCTCCTCTTTATCTATTTGCTGGACTTTTGACTCGATATTCTTCAACAATGTCTCCCCAAACTGAATACCGCCCTGCAAAGCGTTGATATTGGTTATTGCTTCTTCATATACTTTTTTGGCATGATCTCTTGTCTTTATTTGTTTTGACAGTTCTTCTTGCCACTCAAGAATCTGTTTCTCTGTAGTGCTTTTCATAGTTTTTCTTTTTATATTATCTACTTTCTACAAATTAAACAATTTCGGTTAAATTCATTGCATATTTTTTGCCATTTCTGTTATTAAGCATATAAATTTGATCTTCTCCTTCCTGTAAAGTCCAATCACCCCACGTTCCATCAACTTTATTAGGGTTTTCGGGTGAGTTAGCAAAGTGCATATCGTTTACAAATAAGTTTGCCCATCTAAAGCTAGAGGAACCTAAATTATATGTATTACTAGAACCAGGAATTAAGTGTCCACTACCATCTATTACGACTCTATTAGTACCGCTTTCTCTAAATATTATTCCGCTTGAACCACCGATAACATATAAAGTATTTGAATGATGTTGAATCTTTGTATGATTTCCTGTCCAATCTCCATTTGAAAAACTTATGTCACTTCCAGCAGCGATAGTAGCTGCTCCTGCTCCTCCACTGAATGTAATATCACTTGATGCTGTATCGGCAGCACTAGATCTTAAAAAGTCTGTGGAATCTAAACTGTCTAAAGTTGCTGCGTTTCCTCCGTTTGCAGAAGTAATATATCCAGCACCATTTGTTAGTTGGTTGTTGTTAGTTGGAATTGTTGGTGTATTAGAAAAATTATTATAGTTTAAATAATATGAACCATGTTGTCCATCTAATATATCAGCATCAAGTCCACTATTAGCTCCATCATTTCCAGCGTGCCACATACTATAAAAAGTTGAGCCATTTAAAGAGAATTTAATATCATCTTGTATTCTTAATTGTGAGCCATCTTCTTCGTTTGCAATTCTAAAATAACCATCACTATGCCATTGAATAAATGCTTTATCTGTATTGTCTTCTTTAAATTGTATGTAAGGGCTAGTTGCTCCACGAAGTAATAATCTGCCATTATTCATACCACTTGTAGAGCCGATTGTAATTGGATACTGACTTGAGCTTGTAAAAGTGTAGTTACCAGATAATGTATCGCTACCATCTGACCTTACAAAACTTCCAGAACTGAGGCCATCTAGAGTATCAGCGTCTAATCCACTTCCAGATCCATCTACAGTTTTGAGAAGTGTTAATATCTCGCTTGCTGATTGATCCGCAGTAGCTCCAGCTTCAATTCCATCTAATTTACTGTGATCTGCATTTGTAAAATTATTGTCTGTTTGTGAAGGTAAGTTTGTTAAGTTAGCACCATTTCCAGAAAATGACGTAGCTGTTAAAAGTCCTGATGAAGCATTGAAAGTTAAATTACTTCCGCTATGTGGAAGTTGATTACCTGTTGCAGCTTGTGTAAATAAAACAAAACAAGAAGTATCTGATGAATTATCTGTTACTGTAACTCTTGTTGAAGTTGTCGCAGTAGCAGCGTTTCCTGATGTATTTTGGTTGCCAGAAGTGTTTACACCTGGAAGATTAATATTAGCTGATCCATTAAAACTTACACCACCAATAGTTCTTGCAGTGGCTAGTGTTGCTGCGGTAGATGCTGCAATACCAAGAGCATCTATATCCGACTTACTTTGATCGGCTGTAGCACCATCTTCAACATTCAAGATTGTTCGTACTTGACCAGCAGTTAATTCTTGAGGTACTCCATTACTTACTCTTCTACCGACAATAGTGTTAGCAGATAAAACACTCATTTTAGAAAATGAAATACCTGCACTTGCGTTTATATCAGCATTTACAATAGTTCCATCTGCTATTTTTGCACTTGTTACAACCCCATTATCAATAGTAAAAGTATCGCCACCATTGCTGACAGTAATATCTCCTTTGTCTCCATCGTCTATACCACCACTACCTGATATTTCTGCTACAGATCCATTATCTTTCTTTGTAAATAACTTGCCATTATCAGTTCGTATTGCTATTTCACCAACACTTAAATCACTTGCACCTGGATCGCTACCACTTCCTCTTTTAAGCTTAATTGTGTTAGACATTGGTTCACCTCCCTATGATTTGATTCTAGTAACTACCCCCATCTATGTCGAACCCAGAAGTAGAACCATCTTCTAAAAATGTAACCAAGTCAGACAGGGCAACCTGTTTCATTGTGCCATTATCATTCATAACCATACGATCTGCTGTTGCCAAAGTTGTAGAGGTAGCAGATGTACCCCCGTCTATAATATTTAACTCAGCAGTTGTTACTGTTGCTCCATCAAGGATAGCTACTTCGGTTGAAGTTAATGCAGCTAACGCAGCAGAAGCACCTGATTGACAACCAGACAAGTTATCAAGGTCTGCATCATAAGCTTGAACATTTGTTCCAATCGCTAATCCCAAAGCAGTTCTAGCTGCACTTGCACTTGTAGCTCCCGTTCCACCATCTCCTACCGCAAGAGTTCCTGTTATAGAACTAGCAGCAAGATCAACAGCAATTTCAGTGGACTCAATAACAAGTCCACCATTAGCTTTTAGATCAACAGATAGTGTATTGCCAGATTTATCTAAACCATCTCCTGCTGTAATCTGACCAGCACCAGAAAACTGTGCGATAGTAAGGTTATTCGTTCCAACAACCGCAGATCCTTTGTTAGAAGTACAAACAAACCCATTGTCAGCGTTAACAGTTCCTTGCTCAACAAAAGTAAAGAATCCAGCAGCGTCAGCACCAGCAGCTAAATCATCTGCTCTAGCTGGACTAGATCCTACAACATAAATACCATTTTCTGAAGCAGTTGATTGGTTTTTAACAAGAACACGATCATTAGTAGAAAGAGTTACACCATCTAACGTATCTCCATTATTTAGTGCAGTAGATATTGTTATGTTTGCTGTAGTAGCTGCCACACAAGAATCTTTAACATCTAAACCTTGACTTGTGGCCTCAACGAACGATTTAGTCGCAGCATCAGAACTATTTACAGGATCAGCTAGGTTAGTTATTGTCTGACTATTTAATGAAACCGAACCTGTTGGTGCAGCCATTTGATCTAATCTATTTGTTCTTACACCAGCATCAAAATCACTTATCTTGGTATGAGCTATAGAAGGTACATCAGCAGCTACCATAGCTCTGAATGTTGCAGCACCATTACTACCATCTGGTGCAGCTAAAAATGTATTCTGTGTTCTACTCGTAAATAAATCAGCAAAACTACCAGATCCACCAATCGCTTCAATAGTTGTAGCGGAACCTCCTGCTCCACCTGTTCCAATACCAATGAATAACTTTTTATTACCTTCAGCAAAAGCTAATTCAGCATTTGCAAGACTTGTAGGTGCTGATGATCCTGTGGATCTTTTTATTCGTACTGTGTTAGCCATTGTTAAAAGTTGCCCCCATCGACAAGTGTAAGTTTGGTAGTAGTTGCATCTGCTTTAAATTTAGCAGAACTTGAGTCATAGTAAATGACAGAGCCATCAACTTTGTCGGTGTCCTCTAGCTCAAAACCAACTGGTCCTTGTGGACCTTGAGTGGCTACTGTAACAATAGTGGTATCACCTTCATTAACTGTAACAGTATTTTTGGTGGTTGTAACATTTACAGTTGTCATGCTGTATAACCCTCTGATACAAATATAGTACCTTCTAAATAATATTCTTTTAATCCAGCAGGATTTGTAAGAGCAACGTCATATTTTAAAACTTCTGGAGTAAATGTTCCTGTTTGCGTATCAGTGAGTGCAATATCCACAGTTCCAGTACTTCGATTAGTATAAGTTACAGCAAAATCAGCATATTTATTAGATCGTGGCTCATCCCAAACTTGAGCAGCAACAGTATAACCAACTAAAGAAATTGCAGCATTGCTACTATCCTTAAACACAAGTTGAATACTGTGATCTGCTCTTCTTTGAACTGTCATATTATATGTTCCAGGAGTTATTGCCATTATCAGCTAGGTTTTGGGTTGGCATCTTTAACAGATTTTATATGTGCTGCCCATGTTCCAGTAGTATCAAATTTACCATCAACCATATCGTGATACAACATATCAAGTTGATCTCCAAAACTTGCATATCTTGTTGTTCCATCTTCTGTTCTATCAGTTCGATATTTAAGTTTATCTAACTCAACTCTTGCTGCATCAACTAAAGCTTGATCTATCTCTATAAGATTATCGTCACCATCAAATACTCCTTCTGCATCAAAAATACGGCTGGCATTTGGATATGCTTTGTAAATAGCATCATGGTCGTATTCAACACTCATGCTCCAATCTCCATAACTGATATAGCAGAAACAGGTCTGTATTGACTAAAGTTGTTTCCAGTTGTTGCTGCTCTATTAATATACATTGTTCCATTACTTTCTACATGACCTTGTATTTTGTAAGTAATTTGAGATGTTGTATTTGGTTCGTCTAATATCGTCATTCCTAAATTAGTCATGTGCGAACCATCAGATTGTATATTACCTTGAGAAGTTGTAACTCTAGCTCTATTTCCCTGAGTATCTGCTCTTCCTATTTGTGTACTGTTTCTAAATATAATTTGAGCAGATCGGTAGCCACTTGGTCCATGAGTGTGAACACTATACCAAATAAGAATTTTACTGCTTGAAGCTGATGGTGTGATATTTACTGAAAGTCCAATATCTCTAAAAGTATTACCAGAGATAGATAAAGAATTACTTGTTTTCAACATACTATGCTGAACTTGTAAAACTTTACCTAAAGCACCACCTGATGCAATAGTTGTACCATCACCAAAATTAACTGTCATTGAATAACCTCCTGTAGAACAAATTTAAACTTTTTACCATTTCGTCTGTTCACTAGAAAAAGATCATCTGCTCCTTCCTGTATAGTATAGCTTCCCCAAGTTCCGTCAACGTCATTCTTATGGCCTTCGTTAGATAAATTAAGGTCATTTATAAATAAATTAGCCCATCTAAGTGCAGACGATCCTAAATCATAAGCGTTATTTGTAGCAGGAGTTAAAGTGTGCAGCCCTGTAAGATTTTGTCCTCCAACCTGACTTACTATTGAGGCTGAAGTGACTAAAGTTCCTGTTTCATCAGGTAAGGTTATTGTTCTATTAGAAGCAACAGTTGAAGGTGCTTTTATTCCTACATAATTACTGCTATCAGCATCACCAAATCTGATTTCGTTCTGTGTTCTTAAAGTTATACCATTTGCATCGAATATCATCTGCTCAGTTCCAGAAGAACTAAATCCCATAATATTTGCAGATTTTCTAAATAATCCTAAATCTGGGTCTGTATCAAAAGATAATGCTGGTGTAGATGCACTATTTGAGTCATCTATCTTTAAAACACCTGTCATTGTGCCACCAGATTTAGAAAGTAATCCTAAATTAGCTTGATCTATATTCCCTATCTCAGTAAAAGCACCATTACTTGAGTTTCTGATTTTTAAAATATTTGTTGTGGTATTAAGAAAAGGCATACCAGCTACACATTGACTTGTAGCCAAATCAGTTGATTTTGAATTACTTGATTGAATCGCAGCAAAAACATTATTAAGATCAGTTCTTACGTTGGCTCCAGAAGCATTTTCGATTGTGTAATTTGTAACGTCAGCCACAGTTAAATACTATTTTCCTCCATGTTAACCTCCTTTGCCGAAACCAACAGCACTATAGGTAAAGTTCCTATCAATACTAGCATTACTTGAGTTTTTAAAATGAACTGTAAAGCCAGTTCCAGATATACTACTGAGTTCAAAATAATCTCCTGTTGCCATATTTTGCGGAGAAATACTAACAGAAGGTAAGAAACTATTTAAATTACCAAGTGCAGACGTACCAACAAAGAATGGCGATGTAAATGTAACAGCTTTTGCTCCTGCACCAGACGCTATAACAGAAGATTGTTCAGTTCTTGATGGCATTGTTGCTGTATATCCTGCTTGCTGAAGATTCATGTTTTGGGCTGTATCTGATGTAGATAACGTAATTCTGAACTGAAATCCTCTACCTTTAAATGTTCCATTGGCAAAATCATTAAAGTCTGTATAGGAACTCATATCTGTGGAAGTTCTTACTGCTATTTTTGCATTAGCTTCATTTGCAACAGTTCCATCAAAATCTGTCCAAGTATCTATATTATCTGTTCTGTTATCAAATTGATCTCCTACATAAAAACCAACCCCTTGAAAATGTCTTTTTAAAGTAAGCGAAAATGTACTACCAAGATCAAGAGTAGTCACAAAATCATAAGTACCACTTGAATTAGATACAGGGTTTGTAAGTTTTAAACCACCTAAACTATTATCGTAAACTACATTACTTTTAGTTCCGTTATATGGTGTGCTGTCAGTATCTTCTCTATCAGTTTTTACAACTATTGAATCAAGAATATCAACAAGTGAAAGATTTACACTAGCTGCTGTAGAACTAAATCTTCCACCATCATCTTGAAATTTAAGAAGATAAGTTCCAGCTAATGCAGGAGCTATGACTTCTGTAGCATTACCAGCTACAGCTTCAATAATGTCTTGAGCAGCTTGGAAAGTTGCTGCACCTCCAGTTAAATTTGTATGCCTTACATAAACTCGACCACCATGTAAAACATCAATAGCAGTGGCTTGTGTAAATCTAAGCCTTACAAATTGTTCATTGATTGGTTCGATAGTAAGTCCAGATACGTTTTCTGGTAATGCTGTTTTACCTTGAGCAGTAAATGAAGTTTCAGTTGAATTTGCAGATATTTCTCCTCTTGCGTTATATGAAAAAACTTGAATTGTATAAGTTGCTTTTACAGTATCTAATAACTCAAAATCACTACTAAATACGATTTGAGAAACATAATTACCATTTTCTACTTTGTAATTGACAAGATATTGAGTAACTCCCACAACAGGTTGCCAATCAACAATTAATTTACTTCTAGCAATACTATTTATAACAACTGTCTTTTCTGAAACTGTTAATGCACTTGGAGGATTAGCTGGTTGGTTTAATATAGATATAGTTCTTGTAGGTAAAGCAATGCCGTTTTCAATAAAGTTGTACTTGCCTTCTACATAAGATAAAGCTGTAATTACATAATTAATGTCATCTTGCTCTTCTACTTGAATAACCCTAAATAATTGAGTCTGTAATGTCGTGCTAGATATTAGATAAGGTGCATTTACATTTGGTGCGGAAGAAAAAGCAGAACTAACAGTTAAAACTGCATTTGATATAGCAGTAATATTTCTAGATTCAACTGATCCATCAGACAAAATTACGCTGATCGTAGGGTTATCACTTAAGGCAGGTAAGCCTGTTTGCTCTAAAGCATCAATAGTGATTGTTGTAGTAGTTGCAGTTACTACACGACCACCTCTTCTAGCTCCTGCTCTTACAGGATCGTTGATTTCAATAACTGAACCAGGTCTTACTACAATTCCTGCATCTATTGAAGTTGAAAATGTAACTGTCTCACTTTCATTTTGTTCAGCAAAAAGTATTGCACGACCTAATCTGGCAGCTTGATTCCGAGAAGTACAAGCAAATGCTTTTACCTGTTTTATTATCGTTCCAAATTTAGCTATAGCTGCTGCATCTTCTACTACTTCAAAATCAACCTCTTTAGAATCCATGTTGAAGTAACTAACAGAAACAACAGAATGACGTTGTTTTAAACTACTTCCCTGATAAGTAAATCCTGTTTCTCCAACATTAGCTAAATTAAATAAATAACTTGCTGTAGTTTCTTTATCTTGAGATATGGTTATAGATCCAGCAGACCATATTGGCATACATCTCATAACACCAGCTAGGTCATTTATTGCTGCAAACGCTTCTTTAGGACTTTGAATATTTACATTGCAACTAAATCTAGCTTCTTCTGCTCCTGATCCAGTTCCATCATCTACTAAGGTGTTTGCATATTTACTCGCAGCTACAAAACTAAATAAATCTAAATTACTATCAGTAACGTGATCCCCCAAACCATACCTCGTGTTTGTGAGAAGGTCCAATAAGCACATTGAAGGACAATTTGTATATCGAGCAGCTTGAAATGTTCCGTTAAATATATAGCCACTTGGATATATTATTCTGCCAGTTTGCACATCAACAGTTGGTGTTCCAGAATTATTAGCTCCTGCTCCTGGTATTCTTACTTTTATTCCTCTAATCCGATATTTTCTCGTAGGAATACGATTAAACTGCTTACTATCTAAACGAAGAGCTACATAAGCACTATTAGGATAAGTAGAATTATTATCTATAACTTCTTGAAGGCTAGTAAATTCAAAAGCATTTACTCTTTGTTCACTTGAACTATCTGCTGTAACTCGAACTACTCTTACATCTACAGTTGTAAAACCGCTAGTTAATTCAATTCTGTGATCTCTTGCATAAGCATCTCCAGTTCTACCAGAAACAACTCCACCATTTGTTGGAGTTATTTTGTCAACAAAACCACCAGAATCATGTTGAATTTGTATTTTATATTGAACAGTGTCTCCTCTAATATCTCCATCATCTTCTAAAACTTGTATTTGAGGCCAAGTTAAAGTAACAATTACAGCATCTACATCTGTGTTTGTAATTTGTCTAGTTACAGGTGCAGATGTAGTCACAGTAACCCCAACAGCAGTTGGTGATCTACTTTCAGCAGGAATACCACTCATAGCAGTTTGGTTAGCCGTTCCAAACTCTGATTTAAAAGTTACGTCTTGAAAATTAAAATCTGTATCCGCAGGGCTAGTACTTGTAGCGTCAGCAGCAAGTATAGGAGTATCGTCAAGAAATACATCTTTTAAACTTGCATTTTGATATGCAGTAGTTCCTTTTGTACGTTCTTCCTTAGAGGCAGTAGCAAATCCTTCTATTTCTCCTTCAGAAATTAAGTCTTGAACAGTAGCAAAACTTCTACTATGTAAAGTATCAGGAGCACGATACGGAGGAGGTGGTTGCCTATTACCACCGCCACCAGCACCTTTAATGATTTTAGTTTCGTCTGTCATGCTTCAACCTGATTAGTGTCAATCGCTGCACTTATTACAACACTTCCTGTAATTATTTCACCATATACTATAGGAACAGGAGTACCAGCCCTTGATGTATTTTGCACTCCACTAAAATTAAAAGATAATTGTGGATCTTCCTCTGAATTAAATTTTTGTGGTTCTGGCACAGGAAATAACAAATCAGAAACACCAGATAGTGATAGCGATGCACCTATTGCAAATAATCCTTTTTGAAGCAATCCAACTTTTGCAAATCCTTTAGAAAAAGCTACACCCAATCCTGCTGAAGTTCCAAACGAGAAAAATGATGCTCCTATCAATGCAGCACCTAATAATATTTTTCCAAAACCTCTACCAGCACCACTAATAGCTGGAATGAAATGTATATCTTCCTGTCCTATAGGATAGGCTAATTCACTTTCATCAATATCATAATTACCAACTTTTACCTGATAATATTTAGGACACATAAAACGTTCTACTTCTGGAAAATTATGTATTAAAAAACTTACTGCCTGAGAAACACTATTAACTTTTATCTCGAACTCTTTATGTCCGATAAATTCTGCTAATTGTCCATATAATTTTAACTTACGAAGCATAGCGATACCTCTTTCCTGTACATTTTAACAACCATTCAGAGTAAGGCTCTCTACAAGATAGTCTATCGGTTAAATGATGAATAACATCACCTTCAAAAAATAATGCCACATGATTTAAAGTTGGATGCAAAATACTCATAAGCAATACATCCCCATTCTGTAATTTTTCTTCTGGTCTAAGTTCTCTAAAATTAGTTCGCCAAGCACAATCTTCAAACAAAGGTTTATTATTAAATTCTTCCAATGTTATAGGTCTATCCCAATCTCTAAGTTCAATATTTCTTTCTTCTTTATACCAATCTCTAACTAAACTCCAGCAATCAGTAATACCCCAAACCCATTGTCGCCCTAATAAAGGTGGCTTATATCCGCATGGTTCTAAATATGCCCATTGTTCTGTTTTAGGATTAACAATATACCAAGGTAAATTACTATCTTCACAACTAATCTTATCTGCCTGACTAGGGGTAGGAGGTGTTATAGGGTGACTATGAACCACTCCAACTATTTCTCCTGTATTATCTGCCTTTACATAATCTTCTGGATCGATGATAAAACATTGATGTTCTGTCATCGAAAGATTGCGACAGGGATAGTATCTTTCTTTACCTTTTACGTTCAAAAGCAAACCACAAGATTCTTTAGGATCTTCTCGTTGAGCATGAAGTAGTGCTTTATATTTCCAAGTCATTGAACAAACGTACCAATAGAAGGAAATATGGATCTAGTACATTGCCTTTTGGGAATCCTAACTCCTGCTAAATCTGTAGGAGCAGCAAGTTCAAATTCAACAAGCTCTCTAGTTTCTGTTGCTTTACGATCAATCGAATATATCTCTTGAGGAAACTCTGCCTCATCGTCTGCTGTTGGGTTTGTTCCGTCAGCAAAATTAACTGCATCAAGAAATTTAGCTAATGTTCTTATTCTAGTTACTGTAGCCCCTGTCAAATCATTACCTGTTGTCGTTTCATTAACAGATAGGAGTATTGATGAGATTAATCCTGTAGCATTACTAATTACTATTTTAGGTCTAGGTAACTGTCCTTTTTGAAAAGCAAAACCTGATGCTTGTATTGGAAATCTAAGATATTCATTACCAGCCCATACTATTTTTCCATTAGCATTTAAGTTACTTCCAGCATGAAACCTATAAATTGTATTTGCACCATGTAATGCTGTTGATAACTGAAGAGTAAACAATTCAATAATCGCTGATGGGTTAATAGATTGTAAATTACTAAATACTGCTGAATTTACTGACATTATGATACTGGTTCAAATACTTGTCGAAAAGTTGCTTGAATTGTTGCTCTATTGTTATATGGTATTGATTTGCTCCAATTTTCACAAACAAATTCAGAGGATGAACTTTCTCCTGGTGGAGTAAAAGTAAAGCTATCACTATCATTTGCTCTAGCATCTAAAAATGTTTCTATAGTATCTGCATCTGTTTCTGAAACATTAAAAGTAAGTTGAAAAACTTTTGGATTCTGATGTTGTGCTAATCCAAAAAGAATACGATGCTCATAACCATCAGCAAAACGAACAGTGCGAGTTAGTGGTGCAGAAGTTTTCTGTTGACCATAAGTAGGTTTTATTGAAGGAAACGTAGCCATTATGCAAGTAATCCTCCTGGTCTTTTTTGCTGTATTAATTCAGATTGTACCGCAACTGATATGAGCCGACCAAGCTCTCTACCTTGTTCTTCATCTCCTTCAACAGAAGAACCAGAAGCATCTACATTTACTACAACATTAGTCGAACTGCCCATGTCTGAATTAGGCACTATCCTTCCACCTGTGTTTGGAACAAACATTTCAGGACCACGTTCTCCAACCATATAACTTTTTCCTGCACTAACAGGACCACCATTAGCCCTAAAGAATCCACCAATTCCAGGTAAAGAACCAAGAAAAGCATTTACACCAAATCTGATAAGAGATCTTTGTATTTCTGAAAATACACTACGAGCAACATCTCCAAGAGTTTTAGTACCATTTATCGCACCTTCTATAGCATCAACTAAACCAGTTTCTACTGTTGAAGCAATACTTGAATATAAGGTATTTAATTTTTCTAATTCTCTTTTTAAACGAACTTGTCTTTCTATTTCCGCTTCATCAAATTCAACACCAGCTTTTCTAGCAGCTTCTATAAGTTTATTTTTTTCTCTTATAATTTCAGCTTCTCCTTGACCTAGTGTAATTGCATTATTAAGAAAACCTATTTGATCTGTTAAAGATTTAGTTATCTGTTCATATTCCATTCTTGCTAATTCTGCTGCTTTTTTACGAGCATCCTCTATATTTTTTGCTTTCATGAGTTTTACAATCTGATCATCTAATTGTCTAGCGACATTTCTATTTGCATTTTCTCTTTGTTTTACTAGATCCATTATTTCTTTATCCTCTGTTTCTAACTTTGCTTGTGCTAATAAATTTGATCGTTCAAAACCTATTATTTTTTTATCTGTATCTTGATCAGCACCTTTTGCAAATAATTTTGCTATTTCAGTACCAAGCCTTGTAAAAAATTTACTCATTTCATTTGTAAGGTTTTGGCTGCTATCTGCAAATGCTTGTAATGCTTCAACACCATCTTGTCCAACTAATTTTGTTGTCTCTTGAACAGCAGCATTATATGCAGCTTGTTTACCTTGAGTTTGTTCAATTAGTTTTAGATATCTCTCTGTATCAGTTCCAAGTAGTCCAAGAGATTTAGAAACTGTATCAATGTTTAATGTTTTAGGGTCTAAAGCTTTTCCTAAGTCATTTAAACCTTTGATAGCTTCAGTAAGTTGCTGAAGTATAGCAG
>VTLG01016850.1_pt1 | contig 16152 bp, 34 predicted proteins | sample 4694571 | NCBI WGS metagenome assembly VTLG01 (sample SAMN12604809, study PRJNA352737) | marine metagenome | biome: ENVO:00000447; feature: ENVO:00000209|ENVO:00000569|ENVO:01000036; material: ENVO:00002151; isolation source: viral sequences binned using virsorter ...
ATCAGTAGGACCAGCATTTTGTCTATAGATCGTAGGAAGACCACCTATACTCATAGGTGAGGCAAATGCAGTATTGGCATCTGGATCAGCAAAGGCATTACTTCTACGTCTAGACATATCCATATAGGCATCATCAAGACCCCCACCGTATTGCATCCCCAATGGTGGATCTATTCCTTTGTTCACTATACTTAATAACATTTCTTTATAGGTTGCCATTTAATCCCCTTATAATAACTTACCTAATTATCCTTCCCTCTATTATACCATACTTTTTATGTATGTGCAAATAAAATATTAAAAAGTCCAATAAGTTTTATTTGCTTGGCGAGGCTCATCTTCCCACTCAGGATCATCAGGATGTTCCAGATGCCATGATTCTTTCATGTAGTGTACAGCCATTGTCATAGCATCTACCTGATCATCATGAGCAGCATTGGGAAACCGTATGAGTTCTTCTATGAGATCCTCTGACCACTTCTTATTCTTGGGTATCCATACTCTACCTGCTTCCATGATAGGGGATGCTGCATAAACTCTGGATACTTTATCCCTATCTGGCATATATTCCATCACAGGCAACCCTGCTCTACGCATATCCTGTATGAGTGACTGTCCACTAGCCTTCTTCTCCACCATACATACGTCAGGTTTGTTCTCAGCATACAGTTTCTGTGCTAGTTTACGTAGTTCTGGGTACTCAAATCTACCTTTGACGTTGCCTAGCAGGATTAGGTTGGCAACATAGCTCTCATATCCAGAATCATCGTGATCATACATGTAAAATATGCCCCATGTCTGGATGACACTGTAATCAGCCGTGGTTCTGGTGGAAAATGCAGTATCATAGGTCTGTATGACAAACTCACAGCTAGGTGGGTCTTCTTCTTCCCACTCTTGCAGCCATTTCTTCTTGATTAGCCCACCTTCTTCTGGTGTGGGGTCTTGCATATAGAGTGAGTTCCAGTATTTGCTACCATTACTAGCTTTAATCTCATGTTCATCTACCCTAAGAACTTCTTCTGGCTTCCATTCAGGGAAATAACTGCTACCTACAGGTAATTCCAGTAGTTCTGCTGCATCTTCATCCAGCCATGCAGGTATCTTAACCACATCCCAAGGGATAATGTCGTAATCACCTGCGTTTTCCTCCTGTTTAAGGAGCCACCCACAGAGATCATCATAGTGATACCTAGTGTTAATGATTAATATGGAGCCATTAGGCATGATCCGTGTACGTAGACCAGCAGGATACCATTCTTTTACATATCGTCTACCTGCTTCTGAGTAGGAATCTTCTTCAGACATCACATCATCAAGGATTGCTATGTGCGCTCCACGACCTGCTATCTGAGATCTCACTCCAGCAGCATAATACATACCACCTTGATTGGTTTTCCACTTACCTGCTGCTCTAACATCACTCCTTAGTTGGACACCCCTAAAGATTTTCTGGAAATCTTCTGTGCTAACTATGTCTCTGACTGATCTGCCAAAGTCTGAAGACAACTGATCACTGTGAGACACCGTAAGTATCTCATGTTCTGGATGTCTACCTATATACCATGCAGGAAATAGCTTAGAACACAACACTGATTTGGAGGAACGAGGGGGTAGGAAGACCATCAATCTACGGATCTTACCTTCTTCTAGATCTTTTAGCTTATTGGAGATAACTTTGATATGATTACCCATCTTAAAGTCAGACACAATAGAAGGAGCCATGAGTTTAACAAAGGTTAGGAAGTCATCCTTTGAATGTTCTTCTACTTTTTGTGAGAGGAGTCCCTTTAAATTAACAAAGGAATCTAAAACAGTTTCATTTAAGTTATTCATACTATATATTATACACTATACTATGTAATATTACAAGTACTATTTAACATATTAAACAATAATAATAATAATAAATACTAAAGTACCTTAATAGTATACTAGTTAGTATACTGTAAAGACCGCAGATTTAACCTATGTGTTGTATTTATGTAACATGTTATATTTATTTTTTATTATGATGAGTGATCCATGATATTTTGAGATTATATGTCATACACTGTTTATATATATATACGTTGCGGTAGTTTTTCCTCCCCCCCGTTTGATCTTTGCAAAACCTATGCCAATCCTCAAAAAAAGGGAGCCTACTACGTATCTCTTAGCCCTTACTAGTAAGGGCTTTAGAGATACTTGATATACTCGGCAGTTCAAACCAACCTCCCCAAATCATCCGAAGGATGGGGATAAGAGACAATTCCAGCTTTAGCTGGGAACTAGCCGAAAGACGTAAGCTCTTGAAATCCCTTGGATTTTCTCAAGATCAAGTCTTTGAAGAAAGTTTTCAAAGAGACGAGATTGGGAAGCTCTTGACGAGTAGCCCTTTAGGGCTAAGACGAGGTAATTGATGTAGCATTACGTATCTCTTAGCTCTTACTAGTAAGAGCTTTAGAGATACTTATTAGGGCTTCGTTGGTCAGCCCATCCAGACCAGCAAATTTGGAGAAAAATTATGACAAAGAAATTTCAATTCTTGACCGCAGGAAACAAATGGAACAACCTCAAGAAAGGCGATTACAAAGCCAAGCAAGAGGCTGGCCGACCTGTCAGAATACTTCATGCTAATGGCTCTTTCTTTACCATAGCCAACAAAGATGCTCTTCCCGAAGGGATCGAGCCAAAAGGTAGAGCAGAACAGCCGAAGGCTGAAGCTCAAGTCGAAGCCTAACTAAGATACCCTGCGAGCTTTCGAGTTCGCAGGGTTTTTTCTATTGACTTTATCAAAGAATGTATGTATGTTCTTTGATAAGTTCATTAGATTTTTTAACCAAGCAAAGGAGCGACTATGACTTTAGTTTATGATGTTGAATGTCAAGCCAATTATAATACTTATTGGTTCGAGATTAGATACCAAGGTGAGACTTGGCAAGTCTATGACAAAGAGGATGGCAAATGGCTGGCCTCTTACTTGCATTTTGATGAAGTCGAGGAAAGTCCAATCTTTGATGATTATCAATATCTTGAATTTACTAGCAGATCGAGAGTGGTAGCTTAACCCAAACCATTATGTAACTCTAGTACTACTACTTAGTAGTACTTAGAGTTACTTATAAAGGAGATTTGAGATGCTAACTAACGATCAAATGAGTTTGTTATCGAATATGTTTTACAGCCCTAAGTCTGGTTCTGTAAAATGTACTGTTGAGTTTGGAATTGATAAAGCAGAAAAGGCTGTCTTTTACTTTAGAGATCAACAAGAACTTGAAGTTTTTAAAGCAGGAATAGCTTTGGCTGTTGGTTGGCAGGAAATTACTGTCAACGATAAGATCTGGGAATAAAGACTATGAAAATATTTTTAATATTGCTGATACCAGCAATTTGGGCTTGGGCTATCACCCTTAGTCTGGAAATTAGAGGGTATTTTAACTATGCACTCTATCAAGACTTCAAAGAATTTACTATGTTGGCTGTATTGTTTTTCCCAATATTGGCGATACTTTGTACTTGTATAATAGTACAGACAATAAAGCAGTTGCCGAAATCTGAGTAGCATTATGTAACTCTAGTACTACTACTTAGTAGTACTTAGAGTTACTTATTAAGGTTAAGTTGGCGACCTGAAATGACCAGCAAATTGTGGAGCTTAAGATGAAAAAATTAAATGTTTTTGGTGTTCAGTTTATAATTCGAGTTCGTATTTCGAAATCAAATTGGTCTATTAAAAGACTTGACCAATCGGTTCGGGTTGAACTAGGCCGTCTTGTTATATACAAGATGGATCGTAATACTTTTAATAACATGAACGGTATTGTTGATCGACAAGGTCAAATAACTATAGCCTAGTTGCTCCGAAATCCTGAGCAACGATTTAAAAAGGCTCAACTTAAATAAGTATATGTAAGGATATCTACACTGTATGGATGGTGGTAGGTAAGGTTCTTAAATGTTATCCGGTAGAACTGAGGTAGATATCCTTTCACATACTTATTACTTTACGGAGAAATCTGTTACAGGATAAACAAGAATAAAGAAAGTATGCAGTTTCCTAGACATGAACCGAACAAACTGTCTTGCATATTACACTAGATGATAGCTAAAGAAAGTAATATGTAATTAAATGAAAGGGACTAAGTCGAGTGATAATTTAACACGGTTAAGCCTATAAACGACTATAAAATTAAGACATAGGTAGGAAACGAGGGATGCCTTCAAGAGAAAGATCCCATTTTTCCCTTAAACCAAATAAGGAATACACTATGTTAAAGAAAGTAAGCGACCAATTCGATACTGCTGTTAGGTCTGCATTAGTATATAAAATAGAAAAGAATATACCAATGCCAACATGGTATCGTAATACCACTGGCTACAAAGGACAGTTTCCCTTTGAATTAATGAAGAAAAATGATAGCTTTTTTATACCTTGTGCGCCTGTTTTACAGAATAAAACTGGCACTAAAGTACATCAAGCATCAACTAACTATAACAGAATTTGGAATGAAGATTTTAAAGGCTCTTATAGAAGTGTTACTGGTGGTATCCGATTTTGGAGAATCAACTAGTATATTACGTAACTCTAGGACTACTACTTAGTAGTCCCTAGAGTTACTTATAATAAGGAGCAATCAATGTTTAGTACACATCAAAAAGATATAGGCAAGTTCGCAAGAAAAAGCCCTGACAATACAGCTAGGGTTATCCTTGTTGATATGCTATCTATACAGCAACAATGGGATCAAGTAGGCCGACAAGTTCTTGATGTTAAAGCTAACGGCCTCAAATCTAAATACTTATTCGGATCAAAACGTGATGGCTGGGCTTATATCCTAGCCAATAAGAAAGACTTGCATCAAGCTATCTTTAGCAGGACTATACCACTAGCTGAGAAGCTATTAAAAGTAGCTAGTATTCCCGGCATTGGTTTAGTTAAAGCTGGGTTTGTATTACAGCTTTGCATAGGTAAAGTAGGATGCCTTGACGTTCACAATCTAAAAAGGTTTGGACTATCAGCATCAGCTTTTAAGCTAGGCAAAGTTAAATATGATACAGCATTAGGCAAAGCTAAACTTTACATAAAGTTATGTGAAGAATTAGGTGGCTGTAAATATCTATGGGATAGCTGGTGTCAATTACTGGCTGAAAAGTATCCGACTAAATATAAAAATTCACAGCACGTTAGTCGTTTACATAGAGATTATATTATGTTATAATAAGAAAAGAGGAGCTTACTATGGTAGAACTTATTAGAATAATATTATTAGATTACAGGGTGTTAGCCTATGAACCTAAACCTAAACCTAAACTTGGAACTGTCCTAAATATATGGGCATAGGAGAAGTAATATGAATAAATTATTTGAAGATAAGATGTCGTATTTTCAGTGGCAGGATGCTATGGAAATGAGGTATGACACAATGCCACTATGGTGGCACAATATGGCTAAAAGAAGGCAAGCCTATAAAAATTATTTGGAGGGTAAATCCTATGGATAAAGAGTACAGCTACGTTGAGCAGACTAAGTGGTATATATGCCAAGACTGTGGCTATGATAGAGAGGGTGAATATGAGCCTGACTATTGCCCTGACTGTGGGTCTTTACATTTTGAAGTTGAACTAATGGAATTGAAATGGGCTTGATATGAGTGACCCAAATGAAACACTTAAAGAATACTATGAAGAAGCTCTGGACATGGGTATGTCTGAAGAGGAAGCACAACAATTTGCATGGGAGAAGTTATATGGCTTTAGAGAATGAGATGAAAATATTAATGAAGAATGTTGCAGATATGCAACAAGAATTAGGCAATGCTAATAAAAGAATTGCTGAATTAACTACTGAGTTGCACAGAAAACAAGAGGCTTTGCTTGATATAGCAAAGATCTTTTCCAAGACAACACAGAAAGATGTGCTATTAAAAAGGAAGATATATGGAACAAAATAAAAAACGTGACCCTAATTGGAAATGGCTGAGAGAACTTGGTCATAAAATAGTTCTTGCAAAGAAGGGTAAAAGAGAGTATACTCGCAAGATCAAACACAAACTGAAGGAGATTAAATAGTGAAGTATGAGGACAAAGATTATTCCATAGCTGTATGGGATTTAACATTCCATTTAATTGATGTTAAAACAGACGAGCCAGTTATGAATAAGGATGGGACTGTGAAAGAATTTCATGCTGATGACAGTGTAGATTGCAGTTTCATAACAGAAGGTCTTGAAATTAAAGACTTAAAGGAGATCAACTAATGTTTATATTTCTAATATTTCCAATACTATTTAGTGTTGTTAATCATGATGCACTGAATACTTTTCACAATGAGATGGAGGCTGGTGCTAAGTGGCATCATGTAGGTGAACAAGACCTTGACCCTAATGCAAAGTCTATTGACCTCAATGGTAAAATTTATTACAAACTTAAATGGAAGGATAAATAAATGTATAATGATAATCCAGATTGGTTGGAGCCATTCTTAACACAGTTTAATCAGCCAACTGTTTCAGAAATAATTGAACAAGCTATACAAAAAGGATTAAATAGTCCTCGTAAAGGTTGGGTTATGTCTGAGATACTTGAGATGTTTAGTGGTGATGAGAAGAAGGAAGCTCGTAACTACATACTGAAACGATGTAACATTACGTAACTCTAGTACTACTACTTAGTAGTACTTAGAGTTACTTATAAAGGGGAAGCCAATGAACGCAAGAGAGTACCACGCCAAGCAGATGCACATAATCAAGACTACGGTTATGGATGCTTGGGCTACACCTGTGATAGATGATCTATTTAACACAGATATATACGACATGAGTACAGATCAATTAATTAAAGTTGTTGAGCGAGATGTACTTGAATTTAAAAATGATTATAAACAATGGAGTGATGAAAATGTTCGATCATAATCAGTTAGCTTTTGAAGTTGAGAAGTTTCCACTAATTAATGAGTATCAGTCTGGCTTTATGACAGAGCAAAGTCCTATACCATCTAACATAGGTGTAGGCATCAGACGAGTGGACAATAAGCAACCACTAGGCATAGTCTCTGATAAATATGAGGTTGTGCAGTACATGGACATAGTAGATGGTGTTGAACAGGCCATAGCTAGGTCTGGTATGGACTTAAACCATGCTGAGTTTGCCACTAATGTATACGATGATGGTGCTAAGATAGAACTTACTGCTAAGTTTCCTGCACATGAGGTAGCAGTAGGTATATCACAAGACAAACCAGACTACGTAATACCAGAGTTTAAGTTTCGTACCAGCCAGAATAGAACATGGGCTAACAATGGTATGATGGGGCTATGGCGTAGTGCTTGTTGGAATACTCTAGTGTCTGGTGATAAGCTGGCCTATGTATATGGTAGACACACCAAGAACTTTAATGTTACTGGGTTTGCTACTAAGATACAAAATGCTGGTGAGTTTATAGCTGGTGATGGTCTTACTGAGATGCGTACTTGGTATGATACCAAGGTAAGTAGGGATAAAGTTATTAACCTATTCACCAAGACATTAGCCAAGCGTACTGATAACGTGACCAAGAAAGAGGTAGGCAATAAGGTGATGCTATCTAATCTCATGAAAATATTTGATGAGGAAAACAGACACCTTCATGGTAGAGGTAACTATGAAAAGTATGGCACTCTTACTGAAGGTACTATGTGGACAGCCTACCAAGCTGCAACCTCATGGTCTACTCACGTTGAAGGCTATGGTACTAACCGTAAGCAAGCGAAGGCTTACAATGCTAGACCTATGCGAGAAGAGAAGGTACGTAAGATGCTTGGCTCTGATACTTGGAAAGAGTTGTTAGTTGCATAGGGTAAGTGATAAGGTATGGGACTATGATGCCATCGACACTCTTCGTAATGAGGAGTGGGGTGGCATCCACAAGCTAGTGACAGACCATGCCGTAGAGAAGCGTGTGACAGCAGAGGAGATAGCTAAACGTAACTCTATCTTCTATAATCATAGGGAGATTAATAAGCCATGAACTGCTGGCACTGTAAGACTGAATTGATTTGGGGTGGTGATCATGACATAGGACATGAAGATGAAACCTATGCTATGGTCACTAACCTATCCTGTCCTAAGTGTGAGAGCATTGTGGACGTATACTATCCAAAGGAGAAAGCTGATGACAATACACTGGACATGTTCTAACTGTGGCTGTGTACATTGGGATGGGCTGAAGCCTATCTCATGTATCATGTGTGACAATGATGAGTTCTTAGATGGGCCTGAGAAATATTATAAGGAAAGTTTTAGTAAGCAAACCAACTATGTAAAGGAGAAGAAAGATGATAAAGATTAAGAAACCACAGACACTAGTTAAGTGGGGTAACGAAGATGTTACTATGCTTGAGATGTTTAAAGAATTAGACAAACTTGTTTGTGATCCTGTTAGAAATATGCAGGATATGGATGGAGATATGTATATGTCTGACTATCAGAAATTATCTCAAGCATTTTGGAGAATATCAAACACACTTCAGGAATTAAAAGATGACTGACTATGTGATGGGACGTATCCCACTGATTAAAAAGAAACTGAAGACTAGCATAGCCAAGGTTAATAAACTTGGTACGACAAAGCTAAAGGATATCAGTGACTTAGACCTATGCTTTATGTGTAATGATCTGGTTGAAGATTTGAAATTTATTCAGAAGGAGATCGAAGATGACTAAAGAAGGAAAAGTATGGGGCTTGACTGAGCCATTGCTGCAATCACCAGCCGTAGAGATACATCGTATCAAGGTTGAGATGGGTGGGTATTGTTCACAACATAAGCATCAGTCAAAGATCAATGCGTTCTATGTGATCTCAGGTGAGCTAGAGATACAGAGGTGGAAAGACTATGGCTTGTGTGATAGCACACACCTGTTTGCTGGTGATCTATCTATTGTACCAGCAGGAGAGATGCATAAATTCATAGCCCATCAAGAGACAGAAGCATTGGAAATCTATTGGGCTGAGTTAAACCACACTGATATAGTGAGAGAAAATGTAGGAGGAATATAATGATACCATTAATAATATTTGCGTTAGCAGTACCTACTATCTTTAATGTAATAGATATAGTAATTCATACTGGAGGGTAGTATGACATTCATCGTAATTCAAATGGAAAACCCTTTAGATTTAGAGAGTATCTCTGTCTTGCCAGATGAGAATGACCTAAAGGTTAAGCAGTTTCGCAACGAAGAAGAAGCTGTTAAATTTTTAGTGAAGTATGGTATGATAGATGAGCTAGATCATGATGCACAGATTGTGAGGTTACATTGAAAACATTATTTGCTGGTCTGCTTGGACCGATTATATTACTACTAATAATATTTTATAGTTTACCTAGTAAAGCCAATGACTTAGACTGTTTAATTGAAGCTATATATTATGAAGCTAGGTCAGAAGGAATGATACCTAAGTTAGCCGTAGCTAATGTAATATTACAACGGGTTAAAGATACTAGGTATCCTTCCACAATATGTGAGGTAGTCCACCAAGGTAAGCATAGGCATGGTAGGATCATACGTAACAAATGCCAGTTCAGTTACTACTGTGATGGTAAGAAAGAAAAAGAAAAAGATTATAAATCCTTACTTGAAGTATTAAATATAGCTGACCTAGTGTTAGAGGGTATACTTCTGGAGAGAACTCTTGGAGCTACTCACTATCATGCTTACTATGTTAGACCAAAGTGGGCTACGAATAAAAGATTTAAGAAGTTAGCTAGAGTAGGTTCACATATATTTTATATTGACAAAGGTAATTAAAAGGAGTATCTTATGTATAACAAAGAATTAGATAGACTTATACGAAAGCAAACTGATTTGCTTCATAAGCACATCGAAGTACTTAAGAAACAATTAGATGAAAGAGAGAACACTATTAAAAAATTAAGAGAAAGTCTTGGTAAATCAGGTAAACAAGGGTGGGTAGAAACAGATGTCTAGAAATTTTTGGGAACAAGAACGTAGAAGTCTTTTTAAATATAGGTTTAAAGAGTATCAAGCTGAAGGATATAGCAAAGAGGAAGCTGGTTCGTTAGCTAAAAAGGAAGTAGATGAAATGATGGTAGAAAAAGAAGACTTTGTACACAATATATGGGAGCAATCTTATGAAGAAGAATGAATGGAAGTTAGTCCTACTTAAAGATAGTGGTGATATAATTGTTGATTCTTTTAAGAGTAAAGAATTAGCAGATGAAGAACTTAAATATAGAAACTCTTTAAGTATTGCAATGGGGTATACCCCCGATGTGCCGTACCAGATACGGAAAATTAATTAACATTTATGGACGTAGTTCTTACGTAACTCTAGGACTACTACTTAGTAGTCCGTAGAGTTACTTACAAGGAGATTGCCGATGACATCTACATACACTAAAGGAAACTGTCCTGACTGTAGTTCTAGTGATGCTTACACAACTTATCACGTTGATGGTCATTCATATTGTTTCAGTTGTGAAACATTCACCCCCTATTCTGGAGAATATAAAGAAATGGAAACACAAAAAGTTGTAGAGATTATTAATAATTCTAGCTCAACACTAAAAAGTTCAGGCATTATTGATGCAATTAGTGAGCGTAGGATAGCTAAAGAGACTGCAAGAGTATACAATACTCAAATAAAAAAGACAGGTAGCATGACAACCCACCACATTTATCAATACTTTGATAATAATAATGTTCATGTAGCTAATAAGATACGTGAGGTTCAAAGCAAGAAGTTCTGGTCTGAAGGTAATCTTGCTGGCTCTGGTTTGTTTGGTCAGAATATCTTTGGTAAGGCTGGTAAATATATCACCGTATGTGAAGGTGAGATAGATGCTATGTCTGCCTATGAATTACTTGGCTCTAAGTGGCCTGTTGTATCTATTAAGAATGGGGCAGCTTCAGCCTTTCAGAATTGCAGAGACTCCTTCGAGTACCTTAATAAGTTTGAGAAGGTGGTGCTATGCTTTGATAATGATAAGCCCGGAAAGGAAGCATCCCTCAAGGTAGCTGAGTTGTTTGAACCTAATAAATGTTTAATCATGAACATGGAACTTAAAGATGCTAATGAATATCTCAAGACAAATCAACGTGAGAAATTCAATAGTACATGGTGGAACTCAAAGACTTTTACACCAGCAGGTATTGTAAACTTAGCTGAGTTAGGTGAAACATTATACGATGAGAAGTTTTGTGAGACAGTTCTATATCCTTGGTCAGATCTTAATGACAAGACATATGGCATACGTACTGGTGAGTTAGTAACCTTTACAAGTGGTGCTGGTATGGGTAAGTCAAGTATTATTAGAGAGCTTATGCATCACATCATGAAAAATACTAAGGATAATATTGGTGTGCTTGCAATGGAAGAGAACATACGTAACACTGCCTTTAATATTATGTCTGTTGAAGCTAATGAAAGATTATATATCAAAGAAATACGTGATAGGTTTGATCGTAAACAATTACAAGAATGGCAAGACAAGACCATTGGTTCTGGTAGATTTTTTGCCTTCGATCACTTTGGTTCTATGTCTAATGATGAAATACTTAGTCGTATTCGCTTCATGGCTAAAGCATTAGATTGTAAATGGATTGTTCTGGATCACCTATCTATCTTAGTATCAGGTCAGGAAGACACAGATGAACGTAAGTCAATAGACATTCTTATGACCAAGCTGCGTTCTCTTGTGGAAGGAACTAACATAGGTCTATTACTTGTGAGCCATTTACGTAGGCCATCAGGTGATAGAGGGCATGAGGATGGCAAAGAAGTATCCCTGTCGCACCTTAGAGGGTCAGCATCTATAGCACATCTGTCTGATAGTGTCATAGCATTAGAGAGAAACCAACAGGCTGATGATCCCGTTGAAGCTAACACAACCACCCTTCGAATACTTAAGAATAGATATACAGGAGAAACTGGGATATCTTCTCGCTTGCATTACAATAAAGAAAGTGGTAGAATGACAGAAATTAACAACCCTTTTATGGAGAATGAAGAAGATGGTGACAGCAGTAGTTGATATTGAAACAGATAGTTTAGATGCTAATGTTATACATTGTATTGTTGCTAGAAATTATAAAACTAATAAAGAAAAGATATGGATAGGTGATGACTGTAAAAACTTTGGGCCTTGGTCTAAACAAATAGATCAGTTCATTATGCATAATGGTGTCAGCTTTGATGCTCCCATACTTAATAGACTTACAGGTTCTAGTATTAAACTATCTCAAGTAAGAGATACATTAATTGAATCACAATTATATAACCCTGTCAGAGATGGTGGTCATTCACTCTCATCTTGGGGGCAACGACTTGGTTTTTTAAAAGGAGACTATAATGATTTCAGTACGTTCAATGAAGACATGCTTAAGTATTGTTTGCGTGATACGGAACTTACTAGGAAGCTGGCTTATGAATTGTCAGAGGAAGGGAAAAAGTTCTCATCTAAATCCTATGAGCTTGAAAGAAAAGTAAGAGCAATTATAGATCAACAAGAAAGAAATGGTTTTGCTTTTAATTTACGTGAAGCCATGTCATTCTTAGCTAAGTTAGAGGAGGAACAACAAACCTTAGAAGATAAAGCTCTTGAAATGTTTGAGCCTGTTGAGGTTCAACTAAAGACTAAGATAAAATATATACCATTTAATATAGCAAGTCGTAAGCAAATAGCTGAACGTCTGATGGAACGTGGGTGGAAACCTAAAAAGTTTACTGATAAAGGTAATGTTATAGTCTCAGAAGAAATACTTAACACTCTTAAAATGCCAGAAGCTCAGATGTTTAGTCGGTACTTTCTATTACAGAAACGTACTGGTTTACTTAAGTCTTGGATAGAAGCTTGTCAAGATGATGGTAGGGTGCGTGGCAGAGTTATGACATTGCGTACTATCACTGGACGCATGGCTCACAACTCTCCCAACATGGCTCAAGTACCAGCAGTTTACTCACCCTATGGTAAGGAATGTAGATCACTATGGACTGTATCTAATCCAGATACTCATGTCTTGATGGGTACTGATGCGTCTGGACTAGAGCTAAGATGTCTGGCTCACTATATGGATTGGCCTGAGTATACTAATGAAGTTGTTAATGGTGATATACACACAGCTAATATGAAAGCTGCTGGTCTTAAAGATCGTGATCAATCAAAGAAATTTATCTATGCCTTTCTTTATGGTGCTGGAGCTTCCAAGCTAGGTAAAGTGGTTGGTGGTAGTGCTGGTATGGGACAGAACTTAATAACTAAGTTCTTAACTAACATGCCAAAGCTTAAAGAACTTAGAGAAAATATTATAGAAGCTTCTCAGAAAGGAACTATCATAGCTCTTGATGGTAGGCTCTTACATATACGTGCTGACTATGCTAGTTTGAACACTCTGTTACAGGGTGCAGGAGCTATCATCTGTAAGCAATGGCTTGTACATATCATAGAACGTATACGTAAGTCAGGTGTTGATGCTAAATTAGTTGCATCTATACATGATGAATACCAATTTGAAGTAGCAAAGAAAGATATAAAAGAGTTCGGACAGATTACTAAAGATGCTATGAAAGAAACAGAGAAGACATTAAATGTTAGGTGTCCTCTTGATTGTGAATTTAAAAGTGGAACAACATGGAGTGAGACACATTGATATGAAAACTCAAACCTGTAAAACTTGTGGTAATATAAAACCTTTAACCCGTAAGTATTTTAATAGTGAAAGGTATTTAGAAAATGGAGATGTTACTTTTAGAAAAGCATGTATGGATTGTGAGAATGCTAACGCAAGAATACTTAATAAATTAAAATCAGAAAACCCATTACCCCCTAACTATCAATGTCCAATTTGTTTACGAAAGGAGAATGAAATAAAACATGCTAGACCTTGGTGTTGTGATCACGATCATGACACTCTAGAATTTAGAGGTTGGTTGTGTCAGAAATGTAATCAATCTGTAGGCACAATAGAAACAGCAGCTAGATCTATTTTATATTTAACCGATGCAGCATTACGTAACTCTAGTACTACTACTTAGTAGTACGTAGAGTTACTTAGAAAGGAAAATAACATGGGACATAACAACCGTAAATTTGATGCGTATTCTTATATGGCTAATGATGCGAGAGCTAAAGAAGCAATCGTAAGTTACCTGACAGCTAATAAGTTTACAGACATTGAAGCTAAAGAAGATTATTACTTTGATGTTTCAGCTAAGAAGGATAAAGATTATTTCTTTGAGGTTGAAATTAAAAACCAGTGGGGTTCTAGTTGGAATCCTAATTGGAAAGAGGTACGTATCCCAGAGAGGAAACGTAGATTAATTGAAAAGAAAAATAAAGAATACCCTGATCATGATTTATATTTTGTGGTCTTCAATACAGACTGTACTCAAGCTTGGTTTATTAAAGATGAGACAGTAAGTAAATCTGATGTAGGTACAATACAAAACTCTAGGAGAGTTGGGGAACCGCATCTTAAGGAACCCTTCTTTCATATACCTACTGAAGAAGCTAGGCTTGTAACACTATAAGGAATTAAAATGATAAAACAAAAGAAGAAACTTATCTTATTAGGTGATAGTGTATTTGATAATATTGCTTACCTTGATCGTGATGAGAAAAGTGTAACACAACACTTACAATCTAAATTAGATACATCGTTATGGGATATCACGGTTGAAGCTGTAGATGGTGCGACCACTAAAACTATTAAACCTCAGTATACTAAAGCTGGGTTAGATATGTTAGACAACACTAACTCTACTATTATAGTAAGTATTGGTGGTAACGATGCTTTAAATTATGTTAATAGTTTAGACAACCTTAGTCTAGAAAATTTACATAATATTAAATCACAATTCTATTGTGATTACCGTACAGCTATAGATGAAATAGCTGAAACAGGACAACAACTTTATATATGTACAATATATAATCCAAAGTTTCCTGATCCTGTTATGCAGAAGAGAGCAGAAGCTGGGTTGTCAATATTCAATGATATTATATTAACAACAGCAAATGATTTATGGGAGGACTATCTTAGTGGTTATGGAAACGTAATGATGGAAGTTAAAAATGCTAGGTATCCTTTAATAGATCTTCGCAATGTATGTCGAGATGATAAGTCTTTTGCTAATGCTATTGAACCCTCTGGATATGGGGGTGATAAAATAACTAACGAAATTATACATAAAGTACTTGACAATTAATTAAAAGTATGGTATGATACGAACAATCAAAAAGGAATAAACCTTGATGGTTGTATTACATGTCACAATAGAGTGACGATAGAAAAAGGAAATAGAGATGAACGATCCAATATATATTACAGGTAAATGTCATTATGCTTCAATCACTGAGCCTAATACAAAGTTTGAGCCAGTGTGGTCAATTCAACTTGAGGTTGATGATAATAACCGTTCAGTAATTGAAAGTGCTGGACTTTCAATATCCAACAAAGGCGATGATCGTGGAGATTTTGTTACTATCAAACGTAAAGTTGAACGTAAAGATGGTACTCAACGTCAGGGACCAATAGTAAAAGACTCTCAGAATAATAACTGGGATGGTAAGTTAATTGCTAATGGTAGTGTAGTCAATGTTAAGGCTGTACCTTTTGAGTGGACTTATGCAGGTAAGTCAGGCATCTCTGCTGACCTAGCTGCTGTACAAGTAGTAGACTTTATAGAGTATACTAGTGGTGCAGATAATGACTTTGATGTAGTTGAAGGTGGTTATGTAACCGAAACTTCTGAAGAAGATATTCCTTTTGCATCTTAATTTTTAACGGTTGAGGGAGACTTGGGGTGAAGTTTTATTTGGTTGGCTTCACCCCATTTTTTTATAATGAAAACAATAGATACATTAGTTAAAGATATATATGATTTGTTTTCTCTTGATCCAATTAAGATGGATGAAAAGGAAGTAGATAAACATATAGATACCTTTGGCGAGATGCTTAAGGTACACATAAAAGAATTTATGTATGAAGAACCTCGTACCAGAGGGAACCTCAGACTATCTTCTATAGGTAAGCCTGATCGACAGCTATGGTATGATGTCAATAGTAAAAAAGAAATTGAAGATCTTAAACCTAGTACAAGAATTAAATTTTTATATGGTTATATATTAGAAGAACTTCTTTTACTATGTGCTTCTATTGCAGGTCACAAAG
>VTLG01006375.1_pt1 | contig 16148 bp, 25 predicted proteins | sample 4694571 | NCBI WGS metagenome assembly VTLG01 (sample SAMN12604809, study PRJNA352737) | marine metagenome | biome: ENVO:00000447; feature: ENVO:00000209|ENVO:00000569|ENVO:01000036; material: ENVO:00002151; isolation source: viral sequences binned using virsorter ...
ACTGCACGGTTAGGCAGTATCTTCATCATAACAAACGTCTCCTTGAACTTAGCGGTGAGAGTGGGTGTTTGTTGCCTTCGCCGGTGTCGGGCTGCAACCCGATGCCGGTGTTTTCGTTCTATCTATCCTCCTTTCAACGGCGGTTGCGGAAACTCGGTTGGTATGCGCCACCACCAGCGGCGTATCTGCGGCAGTTCGTCGTCTGCCAAGTCGCCAGTGCCGCAAACAAGTCTTAAAAACAACGACGTGTAGTTTTTAGTGATTGTTCCGTGAGGATCAACCGCAGTCGTTTCCCAGTGGGTGAACAGCAATTTGCTATGTTGGATTTGACGACCGTCCAGATTGATCCAAGTTGCGGATAACCAAGTGTTGGTCATGTTATTCGTATTGTTGTCATTGCTCTTGCACATCGCGTCAAAGCTCAAACATCTGCGCGTGACGTGTTCGCCCTGAAATGACTCACCGCTGCACATAAAATCGTCATCAATGTAGCACGACAATTCGTGTTGTGTGTGCTGGTGTAAATGCTTTTCAATCGCTTTGCACATCGTGTCGATCCGCACATCACCCGACAACGACGGTTCTGCACTCGTTTGTTCTGACGCTGCGTCGGGGTCTACGCCAACTAGATTTTTGTAATCGAGTTGCGTGTAGTTCTGGATCGCTTGCAGATATTTAAGCGTAATCCGTTCCATGTCGCCGCTAGCGAGCGCAAGGGCCGTTTCTTTTGGAATGTTTAGCTCAATCGCTAGCGATGTCGACGTCATCTGGTGGTCATCGAGCCAACGTTGGAGCGGTGTGATTTGGCGAATAAGGGGGGGTGCGCTCATACGACACCTGCTAATGTCGTACTAACATGAATCTGGCTAACTAACACTATTACATCTGCCACTGCTCGCCGTCCTTTCACTCGTGTAGAGGAGGATTCCCTCGATGGTTGAGGCGTACGATTGTGTTTTGCTGTTGCTGTTGATGATATTATACCACGCTTAAAATACATTTGCAAACACTGGTTTTTTGGTGGTGAGGAAATCGGCGCGGTATTGCGCCGGTTTTGACGAAATGTGGCGTGGTATCGCGCCTGTCGATAAAATGTTAATTTTTTGTAGCCCATTAAAAACAACGCCTTACAATAAATCGTACATTTTTTTTATTTTTTTTTACAATCGTTTTGATTTAGAACTATTTGAGTCGTTTACTCGTTGATACACGGCGAATACCTGCACAAAGTAGCACCACTTTACTACAGTACGCTTTTGATCGAACTCGCGCAAATAAAAAAGCGGCCGCCACAGGACTATCCTGCCGCGACCGCCTAGCTGTTAACCTACCCCGTAGGAGCAGATTAATCGGAATATACGAGATCCATCGCTGGCTGCAAAGCCAACAGCACTTTGAGCAGCTGTCGGGCGGTGCCTGGCACCTCGCACTCGCCCCGTTCCCAACGTCCAATCGTTTGTATCTTGCACCCCATCGTCTTGGCAAACTGGGTCTGCGTCTGGCCGAAATGGGCGCGTAGCTGCCGCACCTGCTGGCCGGTTAGATCGTCGGGTAGTTGGTCTACGTTGAGTGTAATCGTCGCTCCTGCCATTATACTAATCCTCCTCGATGTCTGTTTCATTTTGCAAACGTAAGCTTTGCCATCCTCGGCCCGTTTTCCGCATATGCGTGCCAGCGGGTTCCTTTTGCGTAACGTGGTTCCACGAAAGGTTAAAGGTTTTCTCACAGCACTGAGCATTGTATTGTGAATTAGCCTTTGAGATACCAAGCGGCTTATTGCAATTAGGGCATTGGACCATCTCATCTTGCGGCCAATAATGCTTCAGTTTAACATTGCCGTTCGTATCATCGTACAAACACCATCCAACTTTAGCCCAATCTGGAAAACTATCAGCCATTGGCTAATCCTCCTCCATCATTTCTTTTCGCACAGAACGGCTACAAGCTTCAGCCTCGTCTTTTGTTGTGAAATATTTTAAATAACTATCGTGCAACCCATCGTCTACGAATCCACGTTCTATTACGCTGTCTAACTCTGCCACCATGCTATCGGCATTCAAATCGAGAACTTGTATCCGATCAGAAAAAGCATCAAACACTTCGACTTTGTAGATCTTCATGGCTATTACTCCTCGTTTAGTATGTAATCGGTTGCGTTGTCGGTCAGCAAATTGCGGTCTTCGTAATACTGCATCGTCGTCGTGACCGATGCGTGGCGCAGATGACCCTGCACCTGCTGCGGTGTCGCGCCGCCCTCCATCGCTAAGGTAGCGCAGGTATGACGAAAGCTATGGGGGGTCATACGGATATCCAGCATATCAGCGTAGCGCAGGACGGTGCGATAGGCGGTATCGACGCTGATCCGCTGGCCCTTGTTACGGGTGAGACTAATCCAGACGGCATCGCAATCGACTTGCGCTGCATCGAGCGCCGTGCGGTAGCGATCCAACGCCGCCACGACGACCGGCGACAACTTGACCGATTGCGGCACGCCGCTTTTAGTCACCGGCAACTCCAGCACGACGTGACCGGCCTCGCGGTGAATAAGCGACCAATCCATCGACACCACTTCAGAGCGCCTCAGACCCGTATACAGCAGCGTCCGCAGCATCGCTTGATCACGTAGTCCACGTAGGCCCGTCTCGCTGTCTGCGGCGGTTAAGATGGCGCTGATGTCATCGGTGCTAATCGTCTTGCCGCGCAGAGTGCGTTGAGGCTTGAACCCCTTGACTAATGCAGCGTCGGCAGGGTTAGTTGGCAGCGCACCAGCCGCTACCAATACTTTATACAATGCACGGATGCTGGAGAGCTTGCGGTTGACCGTCGCTGGTTTAGCGCCGTTATCCGATAGCTTGTTGCGGTAGCTAATCACATCCGCAAACGTGATGCGTCGGCAATCGTCCAGCGTAATCACATCGGTGCCAAAGAAGGCAATCAGATCGGCGTGGTAGGCGCGGCGCGTCTGCGTCGTCAGCTGACCAGCCAAAAACGGCGACAGCACGTCGTGTGCGTCGATGCCGGTGGTTGATGTTGTAGGTAGGGTAAGGACGGTCATTTGGCTGCCTTCCTGGCGCGACTACGTGCGCCCAAACACCATCTGTTGCAATCTTTACATGCGCTAAAATACGAACCATTGCTGCGTTGGTTAAACTGCGACAGCGATTGCTGCCGTTTGCAGAGATAGCACTGTCGACTGTCGTCGTCGTGCTGCAATCGTTTGCCGTCTTTATAACGACGCAAGACAGCAGCACAAGCACGACAAAAACCAAAATGTTTGTCGTCAGTATCGACAATGCGACGAGTGTGGTCGTCGGTGCCGCATCGCGGACATTGACCGCGTGTGAGCAGGACAGCGTTAGTCATTCGGCACCGCCCAACTCGGCGACGCATTCGGCGCGTAGATCGTCAATCAATGCGTCCAACTCACCGCTGAACTGATCGTGCAGCGCCGACCACGTCGACGCATCGCCCTCGCCCTGAGAGCGGCGGTAGAGCGTTTGGATGGAGACGAGGTCAACGAGGATCTCTTGCTTAGTCATTGCTCGACTCCTCGCGAAACGCTGCGCCAACTTCGTCGGCAAACGACTGATACGACGGCCAGCTCATATCAACAGACTCAGGATCCAACGAATCGACGACGCTATCGTCGTGCAAACGGTAGAAAGTGTAGCCGTCTTCGGTGATCAACTTAGCGACGACGTAACGCACCCAGCCGTGGTCAACGACGATGTAGGTGTCGTTGAAGAGTTCGTCGTTCCAGCACATATGGACGTAGTCGCCGGTAATATGATAAGCGTCGACAGCGCCGCTAACAGGGTCAACGACATTGACCGCGCACTCGTTATTGCACTTGGCGACAACAATCATCTCGGATCCGACGACAAACCACGGTCGGCGCGGTTGCGATTGGTGAATAAACTCAGCTAACTGCATAATCAAAACCCCTTTGGGTAATAGGTTAACAACTGGGGTCAATATATCAATATGATAGATCAGTGTCAAGATTTATTTTGCGTCCAGCATCTATCGTGATGGTGTAATCTAATCCAATCTAATCAAAAGCAATCAATCTAATCTAATCTAATCGAAATGATGTTGCGGCCAGTGGGGGTTTACGCTGGTATACCAATGCCGACGGCGACCGGCAGCACGACGCCAGCACGACGCTAGGCGACGACAATAAACGACGACGACGACGAAATAACACTTGTGCGATTATATCTTTATGGTATATATTGGTGGTAGCTGTTAACCTACACCCATAGAGGTACGATATGACAACGCACAAGATCTTGACCGCTAGCGCCATTCGCGATGACAAAGGCCGGTTTACCGGCATGTATAGCTTGGGGTTTAATTGGGGCGCTATTACCGGCAATAGCAAGCGCCGCTTGCCGGTTGTATGGTGTGCATTGCAGTTAGCCGTATTGGCTGTAGTCGTCGCTAAATTGGGGGCGCTATAACATGGACAAAGCACAAGGCATAAAACTAGGATATGCAGCAGCAAGCGCCGACATTGCACAAATGAGGGCGCTATTGTCGGCGCTCATAGGCGACGACGACGTCAAGCGCCGTGGAACGTGGGCATACTTTGCAAGCAAGACGCTAGCGTATCTTGACAACAAAGCGCCGTCGCCGTTTGCCATATGGAACCTAAACGGCAATATCAAGCTACCATTTGCGGCCTTTTCTACATTGCCACAGGTGTCATGTCCCGGCGCTGGTGCGTGTCTTGATTTTTGCTACTCATTCAAATCTTGGCGATATCCTGCACCTTATTTTCGGCAGCTAGTAAATACGCTCCTAATGGCGACGCCACACGGCCGACGGGTTATAGCGTCGGCGACGGCTAAACTACCGGAAAATATCGCAATACGGCTATACGTCGACGGCGACTTTGCCGACGTCGGGCAAGTCGCGTATTGGATGGAACAAATAAGTAAAAGGCCGGATTTGTCGGTGTATGGCTACAGTAAGAGTTGGGTTGAATTGTTGGCGTATAAAGGCAATTGGCCGACTAACTACTTGCTGAATTTGAGCAATGGTGGCAACGCTGAATATCTACGCCACGACGTTGCACGGCTGCCCATTGCAAGGGGCGATTTTATAGCCGTCGACATTGACAGCAAGCTTGCCGGTAAATACGACGACAAGGCATATAAGACCGCCGTACGGGCGTCGGCAAAAAAGGCCGGTATCAATAAGGCATTTGTTTGTCCTGGTAAATGTGGCGCTTGCACAAAGAGCGGTCACTTTTGCGGTCGTAGTGATACGTCGGGTGTCGCCGTCGTGATAGGTGTGCACTAATGGCGTTTTTAGCGGAGCTAATCGGCGAATGTTTCTTGTATATCTTGGTTGGTATTTACGCGCTGTACACGACTAAAAGAGACGGCAAATAATGGACATAGGCGACAAGATTAAATGCCACGGCAACTTGAATAAGGGGTGTCTGTCGGTTGTGCCAAAAGGCTGCAAAACAGAGTTATACTTTGACACTATTGTGACTATCGTCGGCGCTGAATTCAAGTGTAGCGTCGCCGGTCATAAGCGCATAGTTGAGCGCAAGCGCCGGTCGGTCGTCGCCGACGTTCACGGCGTCGTTGCCGATATCGTCGTTGCCGTCGACGGCGACATATACGCCGACGACGGGCAATATATGCAAGTGAGCTACAACCCTGTCAAGCATCCCGACCGGCCGTATTTCTACGACGTCGACGGGCAGCCGGTCGGCAAGGTAGAGACGGCGTATATTGTCACGTCGTCGACGATAGACACCAAAGCGCGCACAAGGGCGTATATCCGACGATAGCACGACGGTAGCACGACGATAAGCGCCGACGGCCGATATTAACGCCGTCGGCGCTTTTGTGTTTGGTGGGCAATGGGCAAGGCATCGGGCGACGGCGACAGCACGACGACAAGGGGCGCTGCTGCTGCGACGGCGTGACGGCGTCGCTGTGGCGTGAGATATGTTGCGACGCAATCGCATACAATCGCCTATAATCAATTCGCGTGCAATCTTCTATAGGTCGTCGGTCGTCGGTCGGTCGGTCGGCGCTGCTTGGCGTCGGTTTATCGGTCGGTAAATGGCGTTAATGCGTTAAAAGAGCAATTATCGTGCATTTGTTTCAAGGCGTAAAATCGTGGCAAATCGTCGCATTTCTGGCGCAGCTGGCGGCGATCTAAGGCGAAGCGACCAGGGCCGTCGAAAACCGAATCGAACCCGTATATACCCGCCCATACGTGGCCCTCGTCTGAACACCACCCCCGTCGTTGCCGACGCGGCCCTCGACGCGGATCGTCGCTCCGGCTGGCAGCGTGCATCGCCTGGCGCTGTATTATTTTTTGAATTTTTTTACGCTGGACGCTGGGCGCTGTTGTACAACGTTGCCAACGTAGTACGACGAAGGGCCTGACTGCCACCAGCAGCCAAGCCCTCCAACGGATCAGTCATGACAACCTTCAAAATTCCAACGCTCGTCGTTGTACAACGTTTGCCGTCGCTAGCGTCGTTGTTGTACGTACGCTAGCTACGTTGTCGTTCCTTACCTACAACATGTAGTCATTGTCAGCAATGATGTACAACGTTGCCGACGTTGTACCAACGTTGTACGACGCCCTAATGTTGTACAACGTTGGAAAACTTAGCTACTAACGTAGCTTCGTTTTCGCGACGCGCCTTGGAAATTTAATGATTTTTTCGATACTTGTCAAGTGTGCAATTTTTGCACTTATCACCCGTTTGTTCACTTTCGCTAAGATTTGACCTTAGTATTTTTGGTATATGATGACGTCGTATACCGCCGATAACTGGCCGTCGCAACGCTGGCCTAACTTCCAGCAACGTGAGATGATTTGCTCTCATAGCGGCGAGTGCCGGTTGGACCCGACGTCGATGGACTGCTTGCAGCGCCTGCGTAGTGCGGTGGGGTTGCCGTTGCCGGTCTCCAGCGCCTACCGGTCGCCGGACCATCCGGTCGAGGCATCGAAGGAGCGCGGCGGCTCTCATACATTGGGCCAAGCGTTCGACGTCGTCTGTCGCGGCGCTACGGCGTATAAGGTCGTTTCGGTGGCGATGGATTGTGGTTTTACCGGCATCGGCGTCAAGCAAAACGGCGAGGGGCGGTTTATCCACCTCGATACGATCACGCATTTAGACGATTTTCCGGCCGAGCGGCCGACGATCTGGAGTTATTGATGGCGCTGGAGTTGTTGCCTGTGAACTTGACCGAGGCAAACGACTACGTTACCAGCTTTCATCGCCACAACAAGGCTGTTCAAGGTGGTAAATTTGCGATTGGAGTTACGGACGGTGAAGGTTTGGTTGGCGTAGCGATAGTCGGACGACCGATAGCGCGAATGCTGCAAGATGGGCATACGGCTGAAGTTAGTCGCGTTTGCACGACAGACGATAGTCCAAAAAACGTTTGCTCGATGTTGTATGCGGCGTGTTGGAGAGCCTGGAAGGCGATGGGCGGCAACCGGTTGATTACCTATACGCTGGTTGAAGAGGACGGCACGTCGGTAAAAGCGGCTGGATGGCGTGTGGTTGGTGAGACCGCAGCGCGTAAGCAAGGCAAAGGAGCATGGACCTGCAATACTCGCGCCAGAACATGGAATCCGTTGTACGGCCAATTGAAATTACGTTGGGAAGCAGCATAGCATGGCGCTGACGGATCGACAGTTGGAGGCGGTGCAGCTAGTCGTCCTTGACCGCTGGAACCCCAAGCTGGTCAACGACAAGATCGCTAAGACGGTTGGCGTGGAGAAGTCAACGGTGTTCCGCTGGCGCAAAGACCCTGAGTTCGACGCGGAGTTGCAAAAGCAGTTGGAGCGCGACCGCCAGGACTTCGACGAGGTGCCGTTGGCATGGAGAAAAAACCGCGTTTTGGCGCTGGAACGGCTCTACGACAAGATCGACGACCAACGTATTTCGCTTAAGCTCAAGGTTCTCAAAGAGATACGCGAAGAAGTCGGCGATCACCGCGTACAAGTCGATCATACCGTCGAAATCAAGGGCATCAACCTGCCGCCGCGTGCGGAGTCGTATGAGGAGTGGGTCGCCCAGAATCGTCAGATGACCGACGCAAATTTGGTTGAGGAAGCAGTTACGTGACGACGTGGCGACCGCAGCCTGGACCCCAGGAAAAGGCGATCCGCGCTTCGTTTGTGGACGAATTGTTTTTTGGTGGGGCGCGTGGCGGTGGTAAGTCGGAGTTTTTGCTGGGCGACTACCTCGCCGATGTCGATACCTACGGCGAGCATTGGAAGGGCGTCTTAATACGACGCACCTACCCTGAGTTGGACGAGATCATTGACCGCTCGCGTATCATCTTCCGCGACGCCTACCCCGACGCCGAATACAAGGTCGGGACGCATCAATGGCAGTTCGCTAACGGCGCGGTCTTGAAGCTGCGCCACTTGGAAAACGAGGCCGACGCCGACCATTTCCAAGGGCAGCAGTACAGTTGGATCGGATGGGACGAGTTAACGAGTTGGACCGACATGAAAGCCTACCACAAGCTCAAGGCGTGCTTGCGGACGGGTTCCGCGACGATACCGAATAAGCGCATACGGTCGTCGGGCAACCCTGGCGGTGCCAACCACGGCAACATCAAGAAATACTTTATCGACGCAGGGCCGGAGTCGTCGATTGTTGAAGGCGATGATGGCATGAAGCGGATGTATATCCGCAGCCTCGTCACTGACAACAAGATTTTACTGGAGCGCGACCCAGGCTACATCAAGCGGTTGGAGGGCGTTGGCGACGAGGCACTGATCGCCGCATGGCTGAAAGGCGACTGGAACGCTTTCGTCGGTCAATACTTTACCAACTGGGACGCGAAAAAGATTGCGGTACCGTCGTTTGAGATACCGGACCACTGGCCACTTTTTGGTGGATTAGACTATGGAGAAAGCTCACCTAGTTGCTATTCGCTGTATACCGTTGACTTCGATTCCAACGTCTACCGCCTATGTGAATACTATCAAGGCAACGCGACGGCATCGCAGCACGCACACCGCATTGCCCAGATGATCGAAAGTTGCCCGTTTACCGGCGGCCGGTATCCGCAGGCGACCTATGCAGACCCATCGATGTTTGTTAAACGGCGCTTGTCGGAGGTGATCAACCACTCACCGGCCGACGTTTTCGCTGACCACGGCATTTTTCTAACGCGTGCCAACAACGACCGCATAACCGGCTGGCGCGTATTAAACGATGCGTTGATCAAGGAACGACTTTACGTCTTTGACGGGTGGAACGACGCGCTGATGCGGACAATGCCGACGCTGCCGCGCAGCAGCAAAAACCCAGAGGATCTCGATACGACGGCCGAGGATCACGCCGCCGACGAGTTGCGCTACGCAATGATGCACGTTTACAAGCCGCACCGTGTGACGGAGCCGGAACCGTACGAAGGCACCGGCCAAGAGATGATTGACCAGCTTGCAACACAAACCGGCCGACGTAATGGCCGCTACGCTTACGCATAAAACGACCGTTTCGACGGCATACGAACCGAGAACGCCATGAAAGGTTTTAACGGCACGCCCCATTCGACGAAGTCTAAGCCCAAAGGCAACAAGACCCGCGTCAAGCCTCGTCCGGCCGGTGCTGACAACCTCAAAGCTGGAAAAAGTAAGTAATGCCCAAGGTAGGATCTAAACATTACGCCTACACCCCGTCTGGTCGCGCCGCCGCTAAGAAGGCAGCGAAGGCAACCGGCCGCAAGGTGAGCAACACCAAGAGGCGTAGTCCGAAAAAGAAGTAAGCGCGACGGGTTGCAGCCCGTACCCACTCTCACCGCTAGGTCATTGTGAAACAAGCCCAGATCGATTTTTGGCAAGGTTCGATAGAAAACGGCCGTAAGTACATGCGCGACCGCCATAAGTTGTGGCGTCGTCTGCTGAAGACGTACGACCTTGACTTCGACGTGCCTGGGCTTGGCGACGATAAGATCGTCAAGATCTCGCGGATGTACCCCCTCGCCCGTCAGATCATCGCGTCGGTTTCTTTTAATTACCCCCACGTCTACTTCAAAGTCGATGAGCCGCAACGCGAGTTTGCGTCCGAGATATTGGAGCGCGTTGCCAACGCGGCACTGGAACAGATGGACGCTAAGTCCGACGTCCAGCAGTGCATCTTCGACGCCCTTTTCTGTAGTGTAGGGTGGCTCAAGTTTGGCTATAACCCCCCTGGCGACGAGGACATCGAGGCACCGTACACCGTCAACGACTCGATGGAGAACGACTTTCCATACTGCCAACGGGTAAGTCCGTTTAACATCTATCTTGACCCCTTAACACCCCCTCACAAGCTGTCACACGCCCGTTTTATCATCGAAAAAATCTTGGTGCCGCTGGAGTTCGTCAAAGAGGACACGCGCTTCGTCAACCGACGCCAGATACAACCGATGTCGGAAGACGCTGCTGGCGAGGGCATGATGTACGATTTTGAGGACGCGGCCCACTCCGACGAGGCCGACGCCATCACCGCCTCCAAGGAGCGCGGTAAGATGGTCTGCTTGTACGAGGTCCACGACCGCATCCACAAAAAGCGCATCACCTTTGCCGACGGCGTCAAAGAGCCCATCGAAGAAGTCGACCACCCGATGCTGGCGATGGAGGCGGTGACGACGCCCGACCCGTTCACCGGCGAACCACTTATGACGGGTGAGTTTGAGCCGTCCGGCGGTTACCTCGTCGACGGCGGCTTTCCGTATTACGCCATGAAGTTCGATCAAACCGAGAAGTCGTTCTACGGCCAACCGCCGATGGCGTACATCGAGGACACCCAGAGCTTGATCGTCGAGTCGGTGTCGAGGCGTGCTGACCTGCTCAAGCGTTTCCAGCGTATCGTCCTCGCCAGCCGCCGTGAGCGCGAGGCCAACCAAGACTTGGGCGACACGCTGGAAGAGGGGCGCGACGGCGAGATCATATGGGTCGAAGACCCAGCGACGGCGATGAAGGGTGTCGACTTTGGCTCTATACCCCCTGACCAGATCGGCTTAGAGAACACCGCCGCCGGTTACGAAGAGCAAAGCCTTAACGTCAGTCAACTGGCGATGGGGGGCGGCCCCAAGGTCACGGCGACCCAGGCGTCGTTGCAGGCGTCTTTCTCGCAGATCAACCGCGAGTGGATGCAGCTACGCGTCGCCGACTGCTACCGCACCATCGTACGCAACTCACTGCGGATGATGGCCGATCCGCGCTACACCCCCGAAAACTTTTTGATCAACGTCGCGCAAAACGACGCCGACCCTGTCTTCGAGGCCGTCACCGCCAACCTACTGCGCGTACGGTTCAAGGTCGACATACAAGCCGGTTCGATGCAGCCGCTGACGGAGCAACTGGAGCGCGAGGATGCGCTGCAACTGTTCAACTTCACCATCGGGCTGCCGGAGATAAATAGAAACGAGGCGATAAAAGGGTTGCTCAAGGCGTTTCGCGTCCAAGACCCCGACAAGTACTTGGGTCAGTCGCAAAACGCCGACGCCATCAAGGCGGCTAACCTCGAAAACATCGCCTACCTCCTCGCCGGTGGTGACCCTGGCGTCACGCCGGACGAAGACCACGCCATCCACATCCAGACTCATCAGACCATACAGCAGTTGCCGCAGTTTCAACAACTCTTACCAGCGCAGCAGCAGCAGGTCTTGCAGGTCGCCCAGACCCATATGGCGCAGCACCAGCAGTACCTCGACCAGATGGCGCAGGGCGGCGCACCGCAAGCTACGGGTGCTGACGGCGCACAGGCCAGCGAGGGCGACGGCGGCATCGTAAGCCTCGTACGGTCGCAGGCGCAAGAGATGAGTCAAGCAGTGCAACGCGCACCGGGACAAGGCTAAACGATGATATTCCACGACTTTGAGTGCGACAGCTGCGGTCACAACATGACCGACGTGGCTTTTGCCAACTATAAGACGATCAAGCGCCAAATTAAATGTAGCGAGTGCGGCGAGACAGCGTCGATGCGCTTCCGCAAGAACAACCTCATACACCACGACAAATCGTCGATGTACGGCAAGTACCACGCCGGTTTTGGTGAGGTTGTGAAAAGCTACTCGCATAAGCAAGAATTGATGAAGAAGTACAACGTAATGGAGTCAGCCGACGCCGTCGGCGGCTCGCGCAACCACATCACCTCCGACGTAACTAAGCCTGCTCCACGCAGCAGCGAACCGATCTATTGGGGCGACACCCCCGATGGGGCGATAGCCGCAGCCGAGCAAGCGACAAAGGAGCAATAAAGGATGTCCGAAGGTATTCTAGACTTGGACTCCGGCAGCGACGACGCGGCACCCGACACTGGCGCTTCAGACGAGTCGACCAACACGGTCGAACTGTTTGAAGATACCCAGGATGCGGCCCCGTCTGATGATGCTGGACACTCTGACGGCGAGACATCGGATTTCGATCCGGCACAGACCGATTGGCTTCGCGCCGATTTAGACTCCGTGCCACAGCAGTATCAACCGCTGATACCGCTGGCGAAGAACCTACAGGCGCAGTTTACGCGCACACAGCAAGACCTTGCAGAGCAGCGCAACCAGCTTGCGACGGAACGCAACGAGTGGGCCGGACGCATACAGCAGATGGCCGCACCCCCACCGCCGCCCGACCCCATCGATCAGATGAGGGCCAACGTATCGGAGGAGGAGCAGCGCGGCATCGACGCCGTGCAGCAAATCGTCCAACATCAGGTCGGCACCCATATCAACGGACTGACGCAGCAGGTGCAAGCCTTGCAGGGTCAGTTGCAGCACGCCAACCAGTATGTCCAGCACCAGCAGACCGCGTATGTCGATCAGCAGGTGCAGGAGGCGCGAGGGGTATACGGTGCGGATCTGGATCGCTACACCGACCAGATCGTCGCTACGACGAAGATCGCCAACCCTAACACAGGGCAGGCGTACACCGTCAAGGAAGCGTATGAGCTTCACGCTGGCGTCACGGCGTCCAACGCCGCCAACGTCCGGCAGCAGAATACGCAAGCCAAGCGCAACAGCAAGCGTGCGGTGCGCTCGACGCAAGGGGTCGACGCCAGCGAGGAAGGCGGTCCGTTGTCCGACAGCGATGTGTTGTCGGGTCTAGCCAACCTTGGATTTGAATAGGAAAACTTATTATGGCAGCTACATCTACAACCGAAACATGGGACGCCGCATGGACGCTTACGATGCGTGCCAAGCGCAAGGAACTGACCGATAACTTCTTTGACGCGTACCCCACGCTTGACATGTTCCGCAGCGGCGGCGCTCTTATCACCGACAACGGTGGAAAAGAGATCCAAGCCGACCTCATGTACGGGGGCAATTCAGCCCAGTACTTCAGCGGTTACGACGTGCTTAACACCGATGCCGTTGATAACATCAGTGCAGCATTCTACCCCTTCCGCTACGCAGCGGTGCCGATCACGATCAACTACACCGAGGAGATGGAGAATCGCAAGTCCGACTCTGCGATGAAACTCCTTGCCGCCAAGACCGAGCAGTCGATGCTGACGCTACGCGACCAGATCAATAGCTCGATCTACTCTGCCCAGACCGGCAAAGCACCGTTGGGCTTTCAAGACATCATTGCTGACGCGCCAGGCACGACCCCAACTACGTTGGGCGGTGTCACCGTTGCGTCAAACACCTGGTGGAAGAACAAGACCAACAACGCCACCGCCGACACCTCGTTCCAGACGATTGTCAACACCAACTTCTACGAAGGTATGGTGCGGATGTCGACCCTTTGGAACGATGTCAGCGAAGGCAACGAACAGCCGACCAACATTTTCACGACCAACAGCATCTACGCTGATTACGAGGAGATCTTTGAAGGCACTGGGTACCAGCGCCTTTCATCGAAGGACTCGCCTGGTGTCGATGGTCGCCTACCGTCGTTTCGCGGCATTCCAGTGCAGTACGACCGCGACTGCGGCACCGGCCGGATCTACTTCCTTAATACGAAGTATCTCAAGATGCACATGCAGGCCGGAATGAACTTTGCCAAGACTCCGTTCAAGGAGCCAGCTAACCAAATGGCAAAAGTCGGTTTCATCGTCGTAGGCTTGCAAATCACCACTAACAACCGTCGCCGTCAGGGCGTCATCTACAACATCAACGACTAAACAACAAAGCGCGTTTAAACACTGCGTCTGGCAACGGACAAGGTGTTTAAACGCACTCTTTACATCCATTCCGAGCCGCAAGCCAATGCGGCTTCATAGCTCGCCCATGAGCGAAGGAGAATGAACAATGAGTATTCGTAACCAAAATTTCGGCATCGGCCGAGTCGGTGGCGAGGGTCTTGGCAGCAAGAACGGTCAAGGCATCTACACCGAGTCTTCGACTGCCCGATACCCCATCGGCGAAAAGTTGGAATTAGCCGACGGCAGGGTGTTCCGCTACGGCTACACTGCGGCTGCCATCAATGCAGCGGAGTTAGTATCTCAGGACTTGTCTGCTACTGCGCTGGTTGAAACCGATGATATCGTCATCGCAGCGGCTAACGGTTTCGATCCTGGCGCTGGCTCGACGCAGTTTCAAATCACGCTAGCCAGCGTTACGGAAAATCAGTACGCAGGCGCTATGTTGCAGATCGCCAACGATGGCGGCGACGGCACTGGCGAGGGCATACAGTATCGCATCAAAAGCAACAGTGCAACTGGCGAAACGACCTCCGGCAAAGTAGATATTTACTTGTTTGATCCGATTAAGGTGGCGCTCACCACTGCGTCTGACATTGCTATTGTCGGCAACCTATGGTACAACGTAAGAGGTGCTATTGGCACGACGGATTACGTCGTTTCAGGCGTCACCCCTATTGCGTTTACTGCTAATTATTACGGTTGGTTTCAAACTGCTGGCATTGCTTTAGTTGCGTCTGATGGCGCAATTGCCATTGGGTCGAGTCTGACGTTGTCTGATAGCGACGTGGGTCATGTGCAGCTGGAAGATGCTTATACGGAGCCGCGTATCGGCTATTCGTTGTGGGCGTCGGATGACAACGGTCATGTAGGCGTTTTATTGCAGGGATTGGTTGCATAACACACAGCGGGGCGGCGGCGCATAACGTCGTCGCCCTCATTTAACTTTCAAGGACATCATGGCAAAGCGAACACAACAGCTTGACCTGCCTAGCGAAATTGCAGAAGTCGCGCAGTCGGCCGCCCCCGTCGCAGAGAAAGCGCCGGAGGTCACACCCGACCAGATCGCCCAGCTAATATTGAAGGGCAGCGACGACACCAAGGCCGCTATACGCAAGGCGCTGGACCTCGACAAGACCCATGCCAGAGTACGGAAAAACAAAAACCAGACCAACAGTCAGGTGCGTAACACCGTCAAGGCGATAGGCGAAGTGACTCATGCCGACGGTTTCGTGCCGGACCCCCCAGGACGCATAAGCGACCGTGGTCCAGAGGCAGTACGTATATGGCAGGAGCGTTGGCTTGATAACAACGGCGACAACCTCTCCGAGTATGACCTCGACCATATGGCGCTTGAAGCGCAAGAGTAATGACCGACAGCGTTGGGCAGATTAATGCGGCGAGCTTCTTTGGCGACACTGCATTGCTGGGTACAGTGGAGGTTGGCACCGTGGCTATTAGTGATAGCTTCACCCTACCTAGCCTGACTACGACGCAGCGCGACGCGCTCACAGCCGCAAACGGAATGTTGATCTACAACACGTCGACCAACACGTTGCAAGGTTATGAGAACGGGTCTTGGGTTAATATGAGGTAAATGAGGGCGTAGGATGACCAATTTAGAAGTTATTCAGACGGCGCTGCGACGCGTCGGGTTGAATAGCAACGCGTCTACGTTCAAAGACGGGGCGCGGACGTACCTCAACATGGTCGGCAAAGACATCCAAAGCCGCGAAAAGTGGAATTGGCTGTTTAAGTCGTCGACGTTTAATACGGTCGCCAGCACTCAGACCTACAGCCTCGCGTCCGACGCGCTGACGCCGCTTAGTTTCCGCAATACGACGGAAGATCATGTCATCATCGTCATGTCAAGCCAAGACCTCGATGCGGCCGATCCTAACCACTCTATTGACGGCGATCCGCGCTGGGTGATCATCGACGGCGTCGACAGCAGCGGCCTCGTACAAGTCAGTCTATACCCCACCCCCGACGGCGTCGACACCATCGCCTACCG
>VTLG01008162.1_pt1 | contig 16147 bp, 26 predicted proteins | sample 4694571 | NCBI WGS metagenome assembly VTLG01 (sample SAMN12604809, study PRJNA352737) | marine metagenome | biome: ENVO:00000447; feature: ENVO:00000209|ENVO:00000569|ENVO:01000036; material: ENVO:00002151; isolation source: viral sequences binned using virsorter ...
AAGGAAATCTGATGGTTGCATCAATTCTTCCAGAGAAACTAGAAGAATTTGGCTCATCTATTGAGTCAAATGGTTTTGGAAAGTTCCGAAGTGGTATCACCATAATGAACAGCTATGGTGGGCAAACTGCATTGTTTGTAATTCCTTTCACATACCAATTAGTGTGTGAAAACCAAATGCACCATCTAGTGACATCTATGAGAGCATGGAATGTGGACACAGAGTCGAAGTTGGCAATAGAAGTTCGCAAGTTGAGTGAGTTGGCATGGTCGTCAAGCGATACCTTGCAGAAAATGTTTCCGAAGGCTACGACATTCACCGATTTGCTACATAGTGGCAGAATAACTCACCACAAGCAACTTGACGAAGAATTTCTTGGCAACCTGATACGAGTCCAACTAATGTTTGCTACATCAATGTTAGACAAATATCCACAACTAGAACAAGCAGAACTAACAGCAGAGTTTGCAGAAGATTACTTGAACAATAGTGAACTACCACAATGGTTTACAAAAGCAGTAATTGAAAGACCTACCTGTGGTTTGTCAGCTAAGTGGGACAAGGAAGAAAAGGAATGGACTGAAATAAAGATACAAGGAAACGCAACCAAGATGCACCTTTTAGACGCAACTACCTACACAGGAAGTAACTCGTTCCGAAGCAATAGTATGTATGGTCACATCAGGTCACTATATCCTGCCATACACAAACGATTCTTTGTTGGGGAAGAATCAAAACAGGTTTTAGTTTCTAAAGATTAAAAATTAATCTAAAACTAAAATCCCACCCTTTCTTTTTTTTAATGAGTTTTCTAACTAATCTTTATGGCGGTTTGTTATGTACGTGATAGGAATGGTGAGCTAGAATTTTCAGAGGAAGATCAGACACATTGGAATCACAAATGGGAAAAACCAATCGTCACTTATGCTTTGCAAAAAGATTCTGTGGACATTGAAGGCAGAGCATTGGAAAAAAGGGCAGTAAATATTGCCATGAGTACATGGAATTTTGAAATACCTTTAAAATTAAAAAGTGTCAGGGGAAACCAAACCCCTGACATTTACATTAATTTTGCAGATGAAGATAGTGATGATTATCTCAAGGCAGGAACACTAGCCTATGCTTACTATCCTAAAACAAGCCATTCAGGAAAAATAGTGTTCAATGAAAAATATCTGTGGTCACTAAACGGTGATCCTATAAACGCACATGAAGCATTTCCCCACCAATATCCTATGGGAACAAGAACATCTGTCAAGACATACAATATGATACACGTTTTGGTGCATGAGATTGGTCATAGTTTAGGCTTAACACATGACGCAAACAATTCAAACTCTGTAATGTGGTGGCAATATAGTGGGCAATTACATCTTAATGATTATGATATTCAAAGAATTACTGACAAGTATGGTAAACGCAAATGGAATCCTAGAATTTACAAGGCAGTAAAAAGATGGTTAGCACGTAGAAAAAATGGCTTGTAGTTGTTCATGCCATGAGCATGGTGACGAAATGTGCAAGAGCTGTCTGTTAGAACATATCTGTAAGCAGGAAGATTAGTTGTACTTCTATTCAATAATTTATGCAGTTGTCTGTTCCCTCATAATATTCGGTGTACTGAATTGGGCATTTGCAGACTACATGGAAACTCTCAAGTTCCAACTTGTGAAGAATCCTAATGTGTGCATAATGTCACCATCAGAAGAATTAGAGCCACGATTCTATCCTGACATATATGACGCAACAAAAAGTGCAATCATGGAATGGGAAACTAAACTGAATGAAAAGGGTGATTGGTCTTTCCCAATATACGAATACACATGGGACTTGCACGATAACAAAGTGCCAAGAGATTTTCCTGACTGTAATGTTTTCATAACCTTTGAAAAAATGATTGACGGTAAATCATTAGGAACAGCAGGTCTGGACTTTAGTCACAGCACACACAAGTTTACCTACATCACAATCAGTCTTTGGCACTATCCCCAAACATCTTTCAAGATCATAATAGGCGACACACCAAAGACCGAAGTGTATGAGTTTGAGCCAAAACCCCTACCCATCAGCGATATACGCAACATTGTATTGCATGAGTTCGGTCATAGTTTAGGCTTGGAACATTATTACATTGTTGATAGAGATTGTCCAAACAACAGTTGTTCTGAACGTAGTATCATGCACCCCACATTAGAAACATTTGCAAATGTAACCAAGATTGTGACATCAGAAGATATTCAGATGGTCTATGAACTGCATGGTGATGATGGCTTTGGTTATCCCAATCCACCTTACGTTCCATATTTCTGCACATTTGTCAATGGAACAATCGGTGTATGTGAATGAATACATGGGATAGATTTTGGAAGTGGTATGATCAACACACAACAAAATCATTGTTTGTAACTGCAATCATAATCTACATACAGATACCACACATGATATGGAACGCAGATTTGTATTTGCAAATGGGAATGATTAGTCACATCCACCCTGTGCTAGATTTTTTCCTATACGGTGTTGACCTGATTGAAGTAATACCAATGATCAGCATAGCCATGCTAATCTATTCAAAAATAAAAAAAAGGTAGTATTTATTTCAGTAATTACCGAAATAAACCACTAGGTTTGGACTGTTGTGATTGCCATCATACACTCGGATTTGCAATTCTCTTGTAGGATCAGATTTGCCTTTCCATGTTGTTGGCATAAACTTAACGTCTTTCATTTGTTCCAAGTAGTTTTTTGCAATACTTCTGATCTTGGATTCAAGACGTTTTATGCCGAGTGTTGTACTGCCATCTTTTGGAGCTATGCCCTCAACAATAACTATTTTCTGATACTGATCTTCTGGCTTATCAGATGTTTGGTGAGGACTTCTCATTTTGGCATATCGTGGCAATTTTTCTGAATTGATTCCATACACCCCAACACCTTCATCAAGAAATTCAGGTGTATTGATTACAGCGTTAACTTCGCTGATATACCAATGTCTGTGAGAATCACAGTTGTGATCTCTGTCACCCCAATGTCTGCATGGTGCAAATGGATTCATTTCCCACTCGTTAAGTTCTCTAGCAATCCACTCGATCGTACAAGATTCATGCCAGACCAACTGTTCTGCACGTTTTGCTTCTACCTTACTGCCTTCCTTGTGCGTTTTAAGCAAGTCAAGGATTGCAGGTTTGGTTTTTTGTTTTCCCATGACATTTTATACGAATAATTCAGTAGTTAAGTCTGCTCATATCAATAGTATCTATAATATGGATAGCCACGCACAAATTTCAAACCATAAATACACATACTGTGACTACACTTCATGGAAAACTCACAACGAAATCCGTTCTATGGATTTAGAGAGAGAATTGGTATTTCCACCAACGTCAAAGGTGTTCTACAACCTGACCTAACTGTTGAGTTCCAAAACGCAGACGAAAAAATCGCTGTGCGTTTCAAAGATGGACTACCATTTGAGGTAGAGGGAACAGAAACAAATGATGTCATACAGCGTAGTTTTGCACGTTTGAAACAATGGAAAGACTTAGCCAACGCAAATGGCTATGTCACCGTTTTTGACACACCTGCAATACAGGCACAGCATCTTAAAGACCTAGCAGATGCTATTGACGCAACCAAAGGTGGTAAGAAAAAATGAGTGGCACACCAATCGGACTACCAACTGACGAACTAATTCCAGAGTTAGTGGGAATGTATAATCAGTTGTTGGACAAGTTCTGTATGGTGAAGTTAGGTGTTCCTGTTGAAGAAACCATTCATGTGGAATCTAAAATGGAAGTCAAGCAAAAACTTGCTTACTACAAACTAGTAGATCAATTAGTACTCTACATGATGGCAATCCTTAGAGATCAGACAAGAGACATTAGTTTCTGGCGAGAACTATTTGCTGAAGCACCACTACACAAAAACCCATTTGTGAATTAAGCAGTTCACAAACTTTCTTTTTTTTTTGCAAAATTAGTTCCTATTTGACAGTAATACTGACAAATTACGAATAGAAAATGGCACTAAATGACAGCGAGATACTCGTTATGCAAACTATCGTTATGAAGTTTACAGAGCAAGAAGCACTTGTATGGATTCACAATCATCAACCACCTAAACAAAAAAAGATGCAGGTCAGAACATATTACAGAATTAAGGGAAGGTTAAGTTCAATCACAGACAAACGGAAATTTGATTTACAGAAGCAGGGATTATGGTCACAACATATTGAAAGGATTGACCAATTAGAAACTATACTAAAATTTTCTTGGCAGAATTATCACATGGCACAGACAGCAATACAGAAGCAGAGAATATTGGACAGCATAGTAGCAATACAACCATTACTGTCTGCGTATTATAGTGCAAGTCAAGAAGTAGTGGAACATGATGCAACGAAAAACATACAAGATTCAGGACATTTATCCAACGTTCCAAACTGAACATGATGCAGTAGAAGATGATGTTTCTGATACTATTTCTAAACTAAAGTTCTTCTGTGGCAAGATTAACCCTACCAAGAACTGTTGCTTTAGCCATCTAGTTGGACTTCCTAAACACCCACACACTCTGCAACCAATGAAGTATATGCCACATCAGTTAGACTTGATACAACAATCACTAACAGACAAGCAGGTAAAATTTCACGTAAACAAATCAAGGCAGATTGGACTCACAGAAATAGTTCTACGAATAATTCAGTATCACTCGTTTCACAAATACAAAGGTGGAAAGATTTTGATCATAGCAGGGACTAGAGAAAAAACTACCAAGACAGTAATGCTTAGACTGAAAGCTTTGTTTGATGATCTGCGTTCTACTGTTGAAGATGATAAACATGATTTGCACATTGTCCTAAAGAATGGCACAGAGATAGAAGGCAAACCAAGTAATTCAGAAGCCATTAGAGGTGAAACAAAGATCAAGGCAATCGTTGTAGATGAATCAGCACATTTTGCAATAGTAGATGATAGTGTAGTGCTTGATGCAATAGAGCCAATCCTGCACACAAACAAGTCAGACATCTTCCTAGTATCAACACCTAGAGGGCAACGTGGATTCTTCTATGAGTTAGCCAAGAGTGAAAATGACTACAAGAAGTTACAGTATGATTACACTAACGCAGTTGGGTGGATATACACAGAGCAGGAAATGGCAGAAGAATTGAAGCGTACTGATATTGACGTTGACCAAGAATATCGCTGTCAGTTCACAAGTGCTAGAAGTTCCATATTTGGTGTTATAGGTGACGAAAGTTTAGAAGATTTTGAGGTAGAAGATTATGGACATTACTGAATTACCAACACTATTCCAGATAGGGGTGGCACAGGAATCTAACGCACAATCAATCGAATCATTACATACATTGTTTATGAAACAACAAGAGCAGATTGATCATCAGAACACTATAATTCAAAATTTGCGAGAGTTACTAGAATCACATCAAACACTATTAGAAAATATTGTTAGGCAGTTGAAGGAAACAAAATGATTGGTCAATGGTTAAGAGATCACAATCCTTTCCATGAGCCAGAATGGGAAGCACCTGACAGACAACAGATGCAGGAAATAATTGATGAGTTGAAACGTGAATTACATTTTTCAAAAGTTACAGGTGTTGAACGAACAAAGTTGGTTTACAAACTATGTAACGCATACAACCTGTTTTCTCTGACCGAACAACCAAAAAAGAAAGGCAAATGGATATGGATTGAAAATGAGAATAGCAGGAATTGATAGTGGTAAACGCAGAGATAGCTTTGCCTTTGTAGGAATTGAAATCAAAAACAACAACGTGTATGTGATAGGTTGTAAGACTTGGCTTGGCAGGAATTATCTGGAAGTTGAAAATCTAATTGCCAATATACATGACAGTAAACCATTTGATTACTATTCAATAGAGGTCAATGCAAGTGGTGAACACGTTTTTGAAGAACTCAAATATCGTCACAGAATCCCCAATGTAATTCCATTATTCACAACTAGGGAAGTCAAAGATCAATCAAAGATAAATTCTGGAAGAATACTGCCCAAGAATCAAATGACGTTATGGCTTAGCAGAATGTTCCAACAGAACAGAATAAAATTTCCTAAAAATTCTACTAAGGATATTGACGAATTGAAAAGGCAAATCTCAATCTTTAGTGAAGTCATTACTGAAAGTGGATCAGTAAGTTACAGAGCAGAAGGACAGGAACATGATGATACTGTGATGGCTTTGATGTTAGCTTGTTTCATTGGTAGAAATTTCATAAAAGGTAATGAAGGATTTACACAACCGTTGCAGGTAGTATCACGTAAGTATGCTATCAATGGTGAAGAAGAAGATGTTTGGGGAAGTGGTGTTCCAAACAATGTTGAAGTAGTAAGCAGGGAAGTGTACTTGCCATGAGTGTAGAAGTTGAATTGAATCTTGATGATTACAAAAGTATAATCACATGGTATGAATTGGCATTTGGAAAAAACAAAAGACAGACACCACCTGATGATGTTGCGTTCAAAAAATTAACTGTCATGTGTATGGCAAAGATGGAAGAACTCAAGGAAGATGCAAAGGAAGAATGATGGATATTCACGCTATGCTAGGTATATGCGTGAGTTAGAAGATTTGGAACGAAAGCGAGTACGGAAGATGAAACAGATTTTGAAACTTAGGGACAAGCTAGGAATCAAGCCAGATGGCGAGTAAGAACTACGAGATAGGCAGACGCTTTGAATATCGTGTGCAGAATTTTTTCAGGAAGCATGGCTACTACGTCCAACGAAGTTATGCGAGTAAGGGATTGGTTGATCTCATAGCAGTTCCACCATTCATCAAGACAGGGTGGTTTAACATCACATTAGGAATACAGGCAAAGAAGAATGGCTACGTTAAGAAAGATGAAAGACAGTCTTTGCTAGATTGTAAATCAAAATGGCAAATGATGATCCTAGTAGCTTGGTCAGATGAAAAACGCAAACTAAGATTCAGAACAGTTAGTGGGGAAGAAATACCTGCTGATTCATTTAAGATCAAATAGTTCTCTTAATTCTTTAAACATTCACTTTGTCATTGGCTACCAAGAAAGTTTCTAAGAAAATTGCAACCAAAAAGACAAAGAATAGTTCTCATAGTCTTGTAGCTGAAAAGCAGTTTTCCAATCCTGTTAGCACATCAAGCTATGCAAGTGCTTCAAGGAAAACCCCATCTCAACTGTATATGTATTCACAACCTGCTTACTCTGATCAAGAGTTAGAATGGTTTGAAGATGCGTGGGGAAGTTCAGTTTGTGGTGCAACACTTGATGCGTTGATTGAATATACATTCGGTGGTGGTATTAGACCTGTCTTTGAATTAATTGATGATCATGGATTAGATGATGAACAGAAGAAAACAGAATTGAAAAAATATGAAACTGAATTAAACGAGTTAATCCAATTTGATAGGAAAATAAATTTTGAGAAAAAACTAAGAGATGCAGTAACAATGACAATGGTGTTTGGAAGATGTGTCATGGCATTTGAAGGAAAGGCATTACCAAAAAGTTTGAAAATTATTCACCCAAGAGATACAGGCAGAGTGTTCATTGATCAAAAGGATTGGTCACTAGAGAAAGTTATTACATTATTTCCATCAGATGAATTGTTTCCAGAAGAAATGATTTACCTTTGCAACAGAAGTGATTCGCCCAAACGCAGAACTATGTGGTATGGTTACTCGGAAGTGCAAAGGGTGATTGGTGCTTGTCGTGCTTTAAGAAGGATAACTGAATACGATTTACCAGAAATTGCTACATCAATGTGGGCAGGATATGGAATTTTTACTGTGAAAAAAATGGGACGCAGTAAGCAGGATTCTGAAAACGACATGAACACTTTGTTGAACAGTTTGAAAGCAGGAAGTTTCAATGCTGTTAGTGTAGATGCTTCTGATGAAATTGATTTTAAGAATTTAGATTTAGAGCCAAAAGTTCGTGAGATGATTGAACTTGCAAGTCATTATGAAAGAATAATCATTGGTAACTTTGCAGTTCCCTCTGCTCTGATCGGCAGGGAAGAGGATCAGAATCGTGCAACGTTGATTGGTAAGATACAATTCTTTTTGTCTGGCGTTATCAAGTCACGCAGAGATTGGGTTAGTGAAATGGTAAGCAAACAATGGTATGAACGTAATATCATTAAGATGGGCTTTGCAGAAATTTTAGAAAAGGTCAGAGTCAAGGCAGAGTTTGAAAATATTATTGTTGAATCATGGTTTGATCTTGTGGACGCTGTACTAAGAGTCAAGGGAATATTCCCTGATATGCCAGATGATCAACTACTTGAACTACTAAACTTGGACGAATACAAATCAGAATTAGCACAAGCACCTACAAGAACAACAGGTGTTCCACAGGGAAATGTTCCTGTAAACTCACCACAAGATATTCTCAATAAACAACTCAACAAGACGATCAACCAAACTGATACAGTATCAGCAAAACACATTGATGATGAATTGATCAAGATGTCCCTTGACGCAAAGAAGTTGGAAGTTCTTGGCAAGATAGATAAAATGATAGAAGATGCTGACAAAAAAGAAACTAAGAGCAATAAGAAACGCAGTTAAAGCGTTAGACATACTTGATGATGAAAGACCATCAAAGGTAGTTTTCACAACACAAAACGACAATCGTGTTGATGATATAATTTGTCTAAAGCTTTCAGGTGTTGCATTTGCGATTGATGATCCTGACAGACCAATAATACCAATAGACACTCACCCACGTTGCAGATGTTATTACGTTGATGAACGAACAGGTCAGGTTGTAACTGACATTTCTAGTAAGCGTGATGTCAGACGCAGAAGCGAACTTACAGACAGACAGCGTAAGAATTTGATCAAGAAGGACAGACAATATCTCACCGAGAAAAAAAGGGAACTTATTGAAAAGAACATCACGAAGCAAGAGAAATATCTTACTAACAAACAATTCAAAAAATACGAGTGGCAATTTGATCTTGAAAAATACAAGAAGCAAAAAGGTGCTAGTACGGAAATAATTCACAAGTGGTTAGACATGATATGAACGACAAGCTTGCACACTTCATAGCAGGATTCATGCTAAGCATTATGGGCTTACTATACTTCCCATTAATTCTAACAGGATATTTTTTTGGTGTAGGCAAGGAACTTTTAGACTTCAAGAATCCACATGGACACGCAGATGTGATGGACGCATTAGCAACATTCGCAGGTGCAGGAATGGCAAGTGGAATAGTTCTGTTATTTACTGATGTGGCATTTTTGGCATGGCATTAGTCAAATTTGAAAATCAGGATAAGTTCTTCATTAAATTTTTCTTGTTAGATGCTTCCCTTAATCTAAACAAATGGGGTGTAACCAAGCAAAGCTTAGAACGCAACTTGGAAACTTTTGTGGGTAAACCATTTGTTCTAACGCCAGAGTTCAATCACCCTAATGCAATCAACGGTGATGATCTTCTAGTCCAACAAGAAAAGTACAGAGTAGGTGACATTATCATGGTAGGCATTGAAGAACGTTCTGGAACAGCTTACGGTGTAGCAGAAATTTTTGATGAACAAGCCAAAGACATTCTAAAGAATGGTGAAGTTAATTTTGTTTCCCCAAGCATTGTGTTCAATACTACTGATGAACAGAATGTTGGTGGTAATGCAGTAATAGAAGATTTTGAGGGAGCTCACGTTGCAGGGGTTGCCGAGCCAGCTTATACAGTTTCAAAGGCACAGATCAAAGGAAGATGTGCAGGTGATGCTAAATCATGCTTACCACAACTTGAGAAAGTTCAGGCAAGTATCAGTCCATGTGGAAGATTTGCAAGAGTACAAACTGCAACACAAACAATCAGTATGGCAAACAAGGAATGTGTTCAGAAATGTATTGACGCAAAAGTTTCAGAGGGAATAGAACTTGATGAACAAGCTTTAGCAATTTGTTATTCAGAATGTTATGATCAGAAAAAAGGTAATGAAGAAAACAAGACAGTAGAAGCATTTCTAAGTATGATCTATAATTTTTGGAAGAAACATCAAAAGCCACAGAAGGCAAACATTGACCAACAATCATTAGACAATATCACAACTGTTGATTTACTACATAAGAAGAAAAAAGAACAAGCAGAAGAAACATCAGAAGTCACAACACAAAACAAAGTGAAAGTGTCAATGCCAAACAAGAAAAAACCATACGACAAAGATTACTTCTATACAGCAAGTCAAGAAGAAAGCGAATTGTTTTATGATGAAATATCTAAAACATACTTCCCTTAAACTCACAAAATCCAATTTCGATAACAACATGAAACATCTATACGCAAATAAAGACGAAGATGATACGAAGAAAGTTGAAGAATCAACTGATGAGGAAGATAAAAAAGAAGAATCTTCCAAAGCAGAAGATTTGAGCAACAAAGAAGAAAAACGATTCAAAGAAGAAATCGGTGAAGAAAATGATGATGATGATGATGTTAATGTAAATGTAGAGAAAGGTGATGATCCTGACAAACTTGATCTAACTGACCAACAAAAAGATTGGCTTAGAGATACTAAGGCATCAAAGTTGGCAAGTCAAGTTAAGTCACTCAAAGCTGAACTACGTTCATTAAAATCACAAATCAGAAAAGCCAAATTAGAGCCTATCATTGATGCAATCCTAGATGCTAAATCCAAATTAGGAAAGGTAGATGCCCAAACCGAATACAACAAACTAATCAAACTAGACAGCGATATGCTAGAAAGTTTGAAAGCTGATTACGACAAACTTGCTGAAGGTCAAAATTCACCAAGATTTGTTGCAAAATATGCTAGTGTTGAGAGAGGTGCAGGTGATGCAATCCTAAAACGGATTAGAGAGGGTGATTACTAATGGTAGCTGTTAAAGGCACTTTTGCCAGATCAACAGGAATCGAAGTACAATCTTTTGGCGTTACAGCAAGTACATCTATCACACAAGGTAAGATAGTTGAAGTTGATGCAAATGGTCATGTCAAGACAGGGACAACAAGTGGAACTGTTGAGAAAGGACTAGGTGTAGCATTGGAAACTGTTGATAACTCTAGTGGTAGTGCAGGTGCAAAACAATGTAGAGTCGCTGTCGGCAACTCTTTTATTTACACCGAAGCAGGTGGTGCAATCAAAGTCGGACACGCAGTAAAATGTGATTCGGCAGGTGATGCAATAGCAAACACAGGTGTGTTCGCTTCTGAAACATTAGTTGGGCGATATATTTCCCACGCTGATGAAAGCCTACTTCCAACAAATGCTGTTGATGGGGACACAATTATAGTGAGGTTAGGATTGTAGATATGAAACCAAATACTGCAATTACATATTCACCTTACACCAAAAAGTTCTATGAGGGATCATGGGACAAAGATGGCGTTGACTTTAGTCGCGACTATGGCATGACAGCAATAGCTCGATTAAATCTTGATGCAGAAATTGGTGATGGTAGAATTGATCCAATAAACTATGAAACATTCCGTCAAGCCGAGAGAGATTTCAGAAGTGGTAATATCGACAGTACAAGTTTGAACGCAATCACAGTAGTGGATTTGCTCGAACAAATCGTACGCGAAGAATGGCGTGACTTCAATGCAATCAATGCAGTAAGAAGAATCCCTGTTCCACGATTACAACTCGATATTCCAATAACAAATAAGTTCTCTGCAAATGAGAAAGTTCCAGAATTAGCACAAGCAGACCAAAAGTCTAACACATTTACACAAGCACAATTACGTTTGTGGAAAAATGTTGTGTCGATAATGGAATCTGACGAATCTGTTTTGAAAGCCAACATAAATCCATTGGATTTCGAGATTAAGCAAAGTGCAGGTGCATTAGCACAAAGTGCTAACTCACAAATTGTTACTGAAATCGAAGCAGGACTAGCAACACAAGCAGGTGGTGATTGGGGAGCTATGGTCACAGCAGGTGACTTTTCAAATAGAAACCCATTGAACGACTTGGTAGAAGCAGTAGATACTATTGTAGGAAACCATTTCAGACCTGATACTGTTACAATGAGTCCAAGAGTAATTTCTGACTATCAATCTAACACATACATTCATGCAAGTACAAGACCTGATACACGACAGATAAGTGGTGTATTCCCATTAGACAAAATGCCAAACATTGACACAGTTGTTGATGTCGGTTTCGGAAACACAGTTGCCTGTGTTTATGATAAACGTGGTGCATTGTTAGGTGAGGGTGCAACGGTTGCCGAGAGTTTCCGCGATCCATTTAGAGCAAGTTCAGGTTACGTAGTACGTCAATATCTACAACCAAAGATCGCAACAAGCGACATTGGTGTGAAGATTACAGGCGTGTCAGCATAATAGTAATACAATCGTGAAAGTAAAATTTCACTTCCTTATTTCTTTAAAACCCATAAAACAAGATTACGTATGACAGGCACAGAGTTTATGGAAAAAAATCTTACAGGAAGCAGACCACAATTATACAAAAAACTTGATCAAGGAATTGTTCAAGGTGGTGGAAATACTGCACCTATTGAAACTGAAACTTTGAGGTATTTCACACAGAAGGAACTTGAAGAAGCAGAGGCAGACTACTAATGGCTTTTGTTTACTTTGTCCTACAAGACACCAAAGACTTGCTAAATATTCCATTAAACGTTGAGTCAGAAGATGGAATACTAGAACAACTTGGTAGCAAAGCTGATCAATATTTCACTAATCAAATGACTTCCTATGCAGAAGTATTGCCTTTGACAGGTGGAAATCTGACAACAGCACAACAAGCAACCAACCAATATGTTGCAAGTCTGTATCAAGCTCGTAAACAAAATTTTGAATCAGCTAGATATTATGAGGACAGATACAAGGAAACTTTCAATACACTTGTGAATATTTTAACATCTGATCCTACGAACAGAACAAAGAGAGTTGCAGTTACTAAACCATACGTGACAGAGCCACTCAAAAGCGATCCTTTGCTTGAATAGTTCTCTTAATTGTTATTGCAATCATATTCGTATGACAAACCATCTAGAAGGTAATTTCAAATGTTTCAATCACGATTTTTCAACTTCTGATCCAGAAGAATGGCAGAAGCATATTGCAGAAGCAGAGCATCACTATACAGGTGAAGCAGAATGTGTAACCTGTGGTGAGAGAGTTAAACTTGATTGGAAAGGCAAGTTGCAAAACAAAACATCACCAAATGTTCTTTGTAAGGGGTGTAGAGAACAATGAACATGATTGATAATATCAACAACGGTGAAGCATTTGATTATACAGTTAATCAGGGAACTAGACTAAATGATAATAATATTATTCATGGTTACGTTACTGTCGTAAAAAACGCAGGTAAGCCAGATGAAGAAACACTTTGTAAAAATAAACATAACTTATTGACCAACGCAGGTAGAGATTATTTCCATGCACAATGTTACACAAACACATCAGCAGGTGGTAAGGGTTGCAACTTTGTTGCATTATCAGAAGATTCTAACGGTGCAAGTGCAAGTCACACAGCAGTTGCAAATGAAATTACAACAGGTGGTTTAGCAAGAGCAGTTTCTTCACCTGCACACACAGGTGGAACTAACACTACAACACTAACTAAAACATTTACTGCAAGTGCAACATTTACAGCAGTTCAACTTTCTGGAATACTAAACGCAAGTTCAGGTGGAACGCTAGGTAATGAAGCAACTTTTACAAGTGTCGCATTAGTTTCTGGCGATACGTTAGCTGTCACATGGACTTTGACGTTGGGATAACCCAATGGCTAGAACAGGCTATGGAATCAACGTACATTCTGTAACAGCAACAGGCTCTAACGATAATTCTAAACAAGTTTCTGTAAACGCTTGGAACGCAGATCATGTAAAATCAGAAGCAGGTATGCTTGGTTTTACAAAACAAAGTGCAACAATATCAGGCAACGCAATAGCTGTCACAGGCACTTTAATCGAGATACAAGCAGATGGAACACTTAACACAATTACACCAACTGACGCAAATGAATTTGATTTAATTTATCTTATAGCAAAATCAACAGCAACTTCTGTCACTATTACACATGACGCAGGTGGTGGAGCTGGTAAAATCAGATTGTTATCATCAGCAAATGAAACCCTTTCAACAACAAGCCCATTAATTTTAATGTGTAGAACAATATCAAGTGCAAAGGAATGGGTGCAATATGGTGGTGGTGTAGTCAATGCAATTAATGACATTGGTGATGTAAATATTACAAGTGTAGCAAATGAAGATGTTTTAGCTTATGATTCAACAACTTCAAAATGGATAAACCAATCAGCAGATGAAACAGGTAGAGTCACAGCAAGCTCAACAACTACATTCACAAACAAAACAATCGACCAAGACGCAACAGGAAACAGTATTACAAATCTAGCAAATGCTAGTATCAAGGCAAGTGCAGGTATTGACGCAGAGAAAATCGCAGATGGAACAGTCACAAGTGCAGAATTTCAATATATCAATACATTATCATCAAATGCTCAAACACAAATAGACGCAAAACAAGCAACATTGTCTTTCGGTATATCATCAGGTGATGTCACAAAAGCAGGTGCAGGTATAGCAGATAATGACTTCATTAGAGTTGACGGAACAACATTTGAAGGCAGATCAGCAAGTGAAGTGTTGTCTGATATTGGTGGACAGGCTAGTTTAACATTTGGAATAGCAGATACTAATGCAGTTGACATTGATGATTCAGATGTAGCAGATAACGACTTTGCAAAATTTACATCTAGTGGATTAGAAGGTAGAGATTATTCAGAAGTTAAAACCGATTTATCATTAAACAATGTAGAGAATACTGCACTATCTACATGGGCAGGAACATCTAACATTACAACATTAGGAACTATTACGACAGGAACTTGGACAGGAACAGCAGTTGCAGATGAGTATGGGGGAACAGGTCAAGCAACTTATGCTCAAGGTGACATACTGTACGCAAGTGCTACCAACACATTAACAAAATTAACAAAAGGCTCAACAGGTCAAATCCTAACAATGACAGCAACAATTCCATCATGGGCAACAGCTTCAAGTGGATCAGATACACCTTGGACAGAAGTACATAATTTTGCAGGTTATTACTATGATATGACAGTTCAAACAAAACCTGCTAACCCATCAGCAAATAATGCAAGATTTTACGTTAAAGAAATAGACAGCAACAATGATGGACTTTTCTGTATCATGCGTAAAAATGGATCAGATACAATAGAAGTCCAATTGGCATAGGTGTTCTCAAAATGGTAGAATTTCTATCAGGTCAGCGAATACAAGGAACAACGATTGAACGCAACGGTGTGAGTGCAAACGGAATTTATGATTTTACATCAGTAAATAGTGGTGCTTCCATGTCCAATGGTGGAACATATTATGCTTATGGAAATGAGTATCAATCAACATACGGTGAGATAGGTAAGACATTCAACAAATGGTCAATTACATGGCAAAGAAATAACAGTCCACAGGGTGTTGTTGAAGCACAGATTTACACAGGCACAGAAGGAAGTACAAGTAAAACATGGTCACAAACATCAACAAATTCCCAAGTCGTTGATAGTACAAGTACATCAGATACAAGTTACGCATTTACATTCGCTAACAGTCATACGATAAGTGCAGGTGATGTTATTGTGCTAGTTTGGAAAACAGATACATCAACATCAGGCAGTAATTATATTAACATAAGATTACACAACTCACAAATTGCAACAGGTGTTAGAACATATTTCATAACAACAGCAAATTGGGATTCAGGCAAAGATCATACATGGTCAGTTGCACCATCACCATATACAACGTATGGCTTAACATCTAAACTAGAACAAACAGCAATCACAGGTGGTGACGCACAATTAGTTTCATCATTAAGTAACAAGTCAGAACTCAAGGTATATTATAGTATGGATAAATCATCAACATATTCATACACAGATGTATCACAAACATCATACTATATGTTGATGTATAATTCGACTATGCAACAATATGCAGTAAAAGCGGCAGGGTTAAAAGTAGATTCAACACACGCAGGTGCGAAAATAAACAATGGAAAGTGGAAATTACAAAATGTTGGTAGTTCGACAGGGAATTGCTATATGAGAATTTGGTCGTCAGACGCTTCATCA
>VTLG01013413.1_pt1 | contig 16146 bp, 27 predicted proteins | sample 4694571 | NCBI WGS metagenome assembly VTLG01 (sample SAMN12604809, study PRJNA352737) | marine metagenome | biome: ENVO:00000447; feature: ENVO:00000209|ENVO:00000569|ENVO:01000036; material: ENVO:00002151; isolation source: viral sequences binned using virsorter ...
GATATATTTTTTAGAAGTAATAATACATTGAACGCCTATCTCAAAACTAATTTTTATAAATCTAAAGAGATATATAAAGATACTAATCTAGAATTATATAATCAAGTTGATTTAGGCGTTTATAATACAGATATCTATACGGGTGTAACACTTGCAAGTTATTCACAAAACGACCCTATAGAGACACATAACAAAAAATTGCAAGACATAACAATACAAAAAAGAAAATTAATGATTGAATTGGAGGCATTAAAAAATGGGAAACCTAGTAACTAAGCTGAGTTCTATTGCGGCACTCATAGGAGTTGTTGCAGCGATTGGTGGTGGTTTTGTACAGTATGGAAAGATACAAGCAAAACTTTTAGAACTTGATAAGCGAAAATCAGTAGTTAATCAAACAGTTGATTTAGGGCCAGTTAATGAAAAGATTTCAACTCTTGAAGTTGATTTAATAGATAGAATTGAAAAAGTTGATGGTAAAATTAAACCTAGTACAGATATAACTCCATTACAAGAAGCTATTAATCAATTAGAAAATAAAATTGATAGTTTAAGACAAGAAATTTCTGAATTAAAAAAAGAAGTAGCAATTACTTCAAAGGAAAATGAATTACAAGATATTTTAATTGAAGAAATTAAAATGAAAGCAAATAATCCACTATCTAATTAGGAGAAATAATGGCATTATTATTTGATGAAGCACAGGGAGCATTTAAGGATACAGGAAGTCAAACTTCACCGATGAAAAAAAGTACGGGTATGATGCGTAAGCAGATGACCAAAATGGATGAAGTTGCACCTCGTGGACATATGCTTGCTTACATTACACCAGAGGAAGCTAAAGTTTTAAATAAAGGTGGTGGCGGAATAGATGCCCAAGGCAATCAAATGACAGGGCCTTACGGGGTACCTATGTATCGTGGCTATACAGCAACTTGGAATCCAGGAACCAGTAGAAAAAGTAATAAAGCAAATGTTCCTTCCTTAGGTAGAGGAAGTCCTCATAAGGATATTACAGCTCCAACTAAAACTAAACCAACAGTTACAAAACCTCCAGGCCCACATAGAGATGCAGGTGATAAGAAAACTGGTGATGTAAAAGAAGTTAAAAAAGAAGTAACTTCTAAGAAAGTTGATGAACCTATAAAAAATATAAGTGATAATAAATATTTTAAAGATTTAAATAAAGATGAATTAAATTTTGCCTTAGGTATAACAGAGACAATAGAAGATAAACAAATAAAACAAAATAATTTTAATACTGATAGATTTATGCAAACTATTGGAACAACAGTTAATGTAGATGGAAAAACAATTAATGAACAATTATTAATAAATCCTCATTTAACAGAACAACTTGAGTTAAAAGAAAAAGGAGATAGTAGTATTCTTGATAGAAAAAATCAAGTATCAAAAGAAATTATTGAGCATTTAAAAAATAATACACCAGAAAATATAAAAGAAAAAACTGAATTAACATTTCTTCTTGATAGATTACCTAAAAATGTAAAAGATAATATTAAAAAAGCTATTGATAATGGAGAAGTAAGTTTAGATATTGTTCCTGTAAAATCTACTACAGAAAATTTTGATAAATTATCAACAGGAGATTTTATTTTTAATCCTCATATTGATAAGGAACCAAAAACTGTTAATGACGCATTAGTTCAACCAAATTATATAGAATTAATGGAAGAACAACGAAAAGATTTAAAAGACTATGACCGTACCCCAACAGGATTAGTCCCACCTTCTATATTAAATCCCCCTATTGAAGTAGAAAAGCCTAAGGCTAAAATTGTTCCAACAGGATTAGCCCCACCTTCTGTATTAAATCCACCCGTAGCTGATAAAATTAAAATTGATGAAAATAACCTTGTTACTGGATTAACAGAAACGCCTATAACAGTAGATGATGCAAAAAAAATTGCCGATGAGGGTTGGTCAATCCAAAATATTCAAAATATAGTTCCATCAAATATTAGGGCGTTATTAAGTGATGTATGGGTTACACAAACAGGAATTGGAGACCATAAAGTATTTACAGAAAAAAATCTTTCATCAAAATATCAGGATGTTTTAAAAAATATTGTTAGAAATAATTTAAAGAATGGAAAAAATAGTATTGAATATGCTGACTATGGAACAACTAAAGAAGGTGAACAATACAGAGATGTTGATGCTTCTGTAACTGACCTTGGACTTGTTAAAAAAATGTTTGACCCTGCCTATAATTTAAAAACAACACTCGGACAAGCAACAATAACTATTGATGAAAATAATAATGTCATTATTAAAGATAGATATAACTTTAATAACGCAGTTGATATACAATCAGTACCAGATTTACTTAATGCGGCAGCAATTATTGGCTATGAAGGTGCGACAGGTAAACTATATGGGACGGCTCGAACAATAGGAACATTTTTTGGTTCTAATGACCAAGAAGGAGCTTTTATTGAAATTAATCTTGGCTCTTTAGAAGAATTAATGGAGGTGTAAAATAATGTCAAAAGAAAATTTAAAAAAAAGAATTTTTCATCACGAAGGCTATCGTTTAGAGCCCTATACAGATACCCTTGGGTATTTGACAGGGGGAGTAGGCCATAGAATTATGCCTGGAGAAGAGGTTCCAACAACAAAAGAAGGTTGGATGGAATTATTTGATAAGGATTTTAATAAGGCTTGGGATTTTATGGAAACATTCTGTGACGAGCATAGTCTTCGCTCTATTTCGGATACAGCAAAAGAAGTTCTCTGTGAAATGATATATCAAATGGGCTTTACTGGTGTTTCTAAATTTAAGATGATGATAAAGGCACTTCAAAACAGACTATACTCTGAAGCTGCAATTCAGATGCTCGATTCCCGGTGGGCAAAACAGACTCCAAATCGTGCAAAAGAATTAAGTGAGCATATGGCTAAAGCCTAATTACATTTCAAAACTTAAATTAAAAGATATAGTTCTTCTTAAACCCTTACCTCTAAATGGATAAACTTCGTGCAATAACCAAGCAGGAAATATAAATATTTGTCCTACATGTGGCTTAACAGCAAATTTTGGGTCAATAAACATTTGTGGTGTACCATAAATAAATTCAATCCATCCTGCGTGTTCTCGTTCTTCATTTTTTTCAACAGATGGTGGCATCTTAAGCCAGCCAGCTGCCGATAACATTCCGTAATGCATATGAGGAGGATTAAAATCACCAGCTATAGAATTAACAAGCCAACTATTATGAAGTAATACTTTTTTAATTCCTTGTTTAGCTTTTTCTTTATCTAAATTATCTCCATCTGCATTTAATTTTGTTCTTACATACATATTTGTACAATGACCTATCCAATTAAATAATGTAGGTAAAGTTTCATGAGGTTTATTATGCCAGATATGCTCTTCAATTTTATGTTCTTGTTTTACATTACCTACAAGATTATCTGACCAATCTAATTGCTTTGATTTTTTATCATTCTTTGATATTTTATCTCCATAGTCATTTAACATTTTAATATAAGGTTTAGGCATTTCAAATTCCATTAAAAATGGACTGAATGGTGCGTGGACTTTACCTTTTAATTTATAGTCTTTATAATCGTTCATATATTCCTCAACAAATATTTTATTTCACTGTCTAATGCATGTGAATTTGATACACAATGACGAATAATTGAGCAAAGAATATGCTTGTCATCGTATGATTTATATTTTTTCAATGCATCTAATAGTTTACTTGGGTTAACCCATTCATAATTAAACATTAAATTTCCATCCGAATTTAATTGGACTTCCAATTTATATAAGAGAGCTTCACGCTCTCTTTTTTTATGCCTTATTTTTTCCACCTTTGTCATTATCATTCTCCTTGTTAGTGACATCGGGGACTTTTTGCAATTGCGATAAAATATTAATTAATTTCATTACTTCTATATAGGGACGTGAGCCTAAATAATTTACAATAGGCTGCAATTGCTCTTGTGTTATAAAAAATTTCATTTATTACCTATACCTTCATTATGGCCAGAAAAATATTTCATTAATATATCTAATTTACTTTCATTTGTTGAAATAATATCTAGTAATTTAGACATCTCCTCTATATGTTGATGATGTTCACCTATTCCTGTAGAGTTATTAAAATATATTTCTAGTGTTGCTTCAGCTTTATTAATATTTGCTTGAGCCTCATGCTCAAGTGCCTTATAAAGTAAATCAGCTATACATTCATTACTCATTTTCTTCTCCTTCTTTAAATTTTATTTCTCCTGCTATGGCCCCGTAAGCAGACATGTCAATATAAGTATCCTTACTAACTTCTCCTAATTTTGTTCTAGAAATTTTTAATAAAGTCATCATTATAGCAACATCATGAGCACTTATTGATACATCTAAATAGGCTGACCATAGTTTAGCTATGTTTTTATGATTTTTAGTCTTATCCCCATAGTCTTTTTCTCGTTGTCCCTCAACAAGAACTCGTGCTCTATTTAAAAATTGATAACTTTTCATTTTTTTCTATTTTTAATTATATCAGTTATATCTAATATATTTCCTTCCCTTTTTAAGCCTTTATGTTTTCCTCCATTATATTTAAATGTATTTTCTTCTTCTTGAAATGAACTCATACCATAATCAAAAGCTATATCTGGTGTTTCTAATCCAAATTTAACCATTCCTCGAGCTAAAGTATAGCAAGACATTATCTCAGGTGACATGATTTTATCTTTTGGTTCAATAATAAACATAGCAAATCCTTTATCCTCTGTAGGTTTAATTACAATTTTTATTTCAATATTATTTTCCATAATGCTCCACTAAATTTAAAAAATACTCAGCATTAAATGCCACTAATGGTTCTTGTTTATTTATTTTTATAAACACAATAGGTTCCATTTTTTCTTTTGCATTATAGCAGGCTTGCCCATAAGCTTTATATATATTTTTAAATGTTTCTTGATTCTTACATTCAATAGAAAACGGAATAAATTTTTTTGCTTCTCTGGATAATTTAACATCTAGCCCTCTCTCTCCCATTATTGCACACACAATATCATTATCGGTTAATTTGGGAAATCTCTTTAGTAACTCATCACGAACCCAATTTTGTAGTCGTCTTCCTTTAGCTTTTTTGCTGCGAGTTTTCATATTCTTCTTTACGATTATTAAGTTGAGTATACCAAACCCATTTTGGTCTTTGTCCTTTTGATTGTTGTTGTGGAAGATACTCTAGAGTATCGCCCCAACAAGGCTTTTTATATTGGCAATAACCACAGACAAAATTTAAAATTCTATTACCCGTAGGCTGTTTTCTATATGTTTCTTCTATGTCAGAAAAGCATCTTTTAAATGGCTCTTTATCTATAATAGATTTAGCATTATCTTTTACTAATTTAATAGCCTTTTTTTTATATTTTGTATCATCTAAAGGAGTTTCAGCAATAGCCCATTCTCCTGTTGACTTATTAATGGCAATCCATCCACCAAATTTTTTCTTATCTGCCTCTGCATATAAATAGCCTTGTGATAAGTACCCAAAATTATCATCAGCTACAACTGCCTCAAAGCCATTTTTAAATTTATGTTCAAACGCAAACGGAGAAGCCGATTTAATATCCCAAATTTTATTATCAATTTCAACATCAAATTGGCCATCAATATGCGACTTATCAGAAATATTATACCTGACACGTTTCTGCTCACTCTTCACCTCGACCCCAGAAGATTTAAGTATAAGAACAGCAGTTGCCTCAATAAGGTCTCCCAATAAATTTCGCATTTTTGTATTATAGGCAATTGATTCACCTTTAACTTCATTTTTTTCCATTTGAAGTTGGCAAAGTGGCCGCCCAATATTACTGGCTCTTATAGTAAATTTATTTTCTCTCTTATCAGTAAACTGTTTCTTGATAGCACTTTTACATGCTTCTCCGAATTCTTCAATCAATTTATCAGGGATAGCGACCTGCTTTTGACAGGCCGTATCCAAGAACATTTGTACTTTATGTAAAATGTCCGTCATTAATTAGCTAATGCTTGTGCCGGGTCAACATCTTCAACAATTTTTGCATCAATAGCATCAGAAGATTTTAAATTTCCCTTTTGAGCATTTCGATAAAGCTCTAATACTTCAGCATTTTCCTCATTAATAATAGTTTGGAATTTACTTAAAGCTAATTCATCATCTTTTGATAATTTAATATTCGCATCAGCATCAACTTTAATAGAAGAAACATAATAAACATTGCTTCCATTTTTCTTTTTTTGAGAATCAAGATTTAATGAGCAGTTGAACATTAATTTTTTGCGTTCACTAATAACTTGCAACGCATTTCCAACTGGATTAAATTGAACACCAGTGACTCTCCATAGCACAGGATAATTTTCTACTTTTACTTCAGTCTTATCCGCTGTATGCCCATCAAAACTAACTAAACCAAACACTAAACGATAACATTTAATTGTTCTCTGATTGGCTAATTCCTCATTAGTTAATCCTAATTTTTCCCATTCACGTTGTGGTATTTTTCCGCAACGGGTTCCGCCCTGAATATCAATAGCTTCTTCTCTCCAATTTTTAAATATAATTGAACGATTAACATATTCCTCTTTTTCAGGACTATATTGCATATATTGCATTGTACTTAAAAACGGCCTAAAGTTTACTGGCTTACCATACACAACCTGACCAATTTCAGAATTAAATACTGAATATGCACCCATTGGAAGTTGATGACCATCATCATCTTCTGGGTTTCTATTTATTGTAAGTCGGGGAACTCCAACTCTTTTAGTTCCATCATCTTGTCCGATGGCTTTCATAATGTCTTCATTTGACATTGTCTTTATATTCGCTAATTCATTTGACATATTTTATGCCTCCTTTTTAAAATTAACATTAACCTATATAACATATTTTTTACCTTATGTCAAGCAGAAAATACTAATAATAATATAAAAAGTATAAATATTAGTTGAATTAATTGAGGAATTGTCCACATACGTATGTTTCTCCTTTCGTTTTTTTAGCTTTTAGTCCATAATATGAAGAAAACCATAGTAAATAGCTTTGCAATTCTTCATTATCTCCAATGTATATTATTGTAGGTTTTTTACCAGTATCAATTGTATATTCATCAATTAATTGTAAAATTTTATCCACAGCCATTGCCTCTTCATCATTAATCCAATCATCAGTTTCTTCAAATAAATCACCAACTGTTTTTATTGTCATATTTTTACCTCATTTAAATTTAACCAATTATACCCTATTTTCATCTCTATGTCAAGAGGTATATTAAAATTAATATTATATCTTTCTTTTAAAGCAAGTATAACACGACCTGCACCTTGCTTAAAAATTTCAATAATTATATTTTCCTCATCAGGATAAATATCAACAACAATTGAATCATGAACAGTATTAATTAAAACACTTTTGACATTTTTTTCTTTCATTAATTTATATACTTCAATACATGTTAATGGTACAATATCAGCTGTGGCAAATCCTTGTACGGGATAATTTTTTATTTGTGTTGAATATGTTGAACCACCCCAAGCTTGTCGTTGAGCACCGGGAAATGCATATTCTCTTCCAGTTGGTAACTTAACTACTTTAAATTGTATGGCTTCTGTCTGTAATCGTTTATGCCATTCTGCTATATCTTTATACTTCTCTTTAAACGCATCATAATATTTTTTTTCATTCTCTGTTCCTGTTACACCTCCATATAATGGTTTAAATGTATGAGATTTTGCATCCTGTCTAGAACAGCCAATGACATCTGCGGTATATTGATGAACATCAATACCATTTTTAATATCTTCCATTCCCTGTTTATCTTGAGCTAGAAAGACAGCCGTACGAAATTCTAATTGAGAAAAATCCATTTCCATTATTTTACCATTTTCAAATCGTGATACAACAGCTTTACGAATAGGAAATGTATTGCCTCGTGGTTGATTTTGAAAATTAGGGTCACGACTTGACAGCCTACCAGTTGCCGTAACACATTGCATAAATTTTGGACGTAAATAATTATTTTTATTTGTATGCTGCTCTATTCCTGATACAAATGTATTTAAGTATGTATCAATAGAATTATAACGAACAATATCTTTTAAAAATTCTCTTAATTCATCATTGCTTGATGAGAGTAAATAATTTAAAGTAAATTTATCTGTTCTAAATCCACCTTCAGAAACATCAGATACACTTCTAGGTGATTGCCCAAAACCTGCTGTTTCTTTTAAATCATTATAAATTAATCCTTCACCATTACATTGTTCACATTTAGTTGTATTCTTATATGGCTCACCATCTTTTTTATATTTTCTATATGTTCCTCTTCCACTACAACTAGGACATTGCTCTGATTGAGTTTTCATAATAGCCATTGTATTGTCTTTAACTAATTGTAAAAATTTTGAACGAGAAAATCTAGGTCTGCGTTTTGATTTTTTTGTAACTTTATCAATGCCAATATTAAATAATTGTGACCATCTTTTTTTATCATTAACTTTTTTTCCATAGATTAACCAAGATAATTGTTCTGGACTTGATGGATTAATTTGAGTATCTCCCATTCTTTCCCATATTGTTTGGTCAATAGATTCTTTTAGTGAATTAAATTCTACTCTAAATTCTAATTTAACATCCTCTAATGCTTGTCTATCTATTTTAATTCCATTTCTTTCCATATCTGTTAGCACAATAAGAAATTCATTCATCATTTTTATTGTTGCTAATAAATTTTTATGTCGTGGCAATTTTAAATCTTCCATTTGTGATTGAAAAACTTCTTGCGTAGAAACAATATCTTGTCTGCCATATTCTTCAATAATACGCCAAGGTATGTATTGAAAACTAACTTTATTATCCATATAATGGTCAATAACATCAGATTTTAAAGATACTTTTCTTCTTTTACAAATTTCTTTCAAGGATAGTGGTTTTCTAAATCCTCTTCCAAGAACATACTCGCCAATCATAGTGTCATATACCCTGCCATTATATTTAAATCCACATTCCAACAACCAGCTTAGGTCAAATTTTAAATTATGCCCAACTAATAATGTTGTCTTATCTAAAATATCCTGAACAGCTTTCTGATTATTTTTCACATTGTAATCCTTATACTCATTATGAAAAAAACAAAAATATTCATCATTAATACCTACACTTACTAGCTGATTATTAGAATCAAATGGTGATGGGTCAGGTCTTTTTGTATTGACTTGAAAAGTTGTTTCAACATCTACAATAGTTATCATACTTCATACCTTGATAATCTATCATCAATGTGACAATGAATTATACCATGCCAACCTGTTATTTTATTTTTAGATATACAAATGCTTCTATCTGAATCATCACCTAAATCATTTCTTTTACCTACGCCTAAAATTAAATCAGCTTCAGCCGCTTTGCCTGTTTTACTATTTTCCATCATATCAAAAGATATGTCCACTTTATTATGGGCATCAGCACTTGCTTGAGATACGGCAATAACAGAACAATTTCTTCTTTTAGCCAACTCACGAGCACTCGTATACACAGCTCGCAGTTTTTCATCACTGCGTGCAAATGTTCCACTCATATTAACTTTGTCTAATTGGTCAATAATTAATATATCAGGCTTATGAATAGCTAAATGTGAATCAATATCATCAATTGACCAATCAACAGTGTCAAATAACTTTATATTACCACTTATTTCAGCCCATTTCGTTCTGGATTCTTCCAAATTTTCTTGTATTTCTTCCCTGTCAAACCCTGTCCAAGCATTAATTAACCGCATTTGTGTGCGAACAGCAGGCTCTTCATTAATTAAAGCATGAATTTTAGCTCCTTGAGAAGCAAATCCATTTAATCCTGCAACTAAATTAATCCAAAAAGCTGTTTTTCCTGCTTCTGGTCTAGCAAAAATAATTGTTAAATTTCCATCACCTATTCCTGTTACTCGTTCTTGCAATGTTGGTAAATTGAATTTCCATTTTGTTGTAACATTAACAAGTTTCATTAATTCTTCAATGTTTGTTGTAATAGAATTATCATCAGTTGGCTCATCTTCCTGTTCGTCAAGAATTTTTCTTATATCATTAAAGCCATCATCCTTGCCATTGTATATTTCAGTAGCAACAATAGCAATTTTGTGAGCTAAATTTCTTTTATGAATGGCTGTAACAATATCTGATACAATTTTTCCTTTTGGCTTTGGCTCATTGCGAACTTCGTCTAATAATAATTTAAAATTTGTTCGTGCTGTACGAGTTAACGCAGGATTATATTTATCAGTATGTAAAGTTTCTAACTCATCTAAAGTTAAATCTGTGGTGTATTCATTATGAGCTTTTTCAATAGAATCAAATAAACTTCCTGCTCCATTGGTGAACATTGTTTTGGAAACTTTTCCTTTATGCTTTTCATAAAAATCTTTATGAAGCAATAGTTGTATCAATTGCTTTTCAATCATAGGGTCTAATATAGCACAATTTTAATCTTGTGTCAAGTCTTCCTCATATCTTTTATTTAAAATAGTATTTATTCGTTCCCAATTATATCTATCACGTATTTGTGGTTTTGTTTTAGGTTCACGCAGAGCTTTTTCATCAAGTCTTTTTTTTATTTTTAATAATTTTTTTTTTAATCGAGACATATAATTTCTTTATCAAATAATTTTTTTATTGGTAATAAAACACATTTAGAGGCATTTCTATCTCCAACCATACGAGTATGTGTCTCTTTATATTGATTAACTATCTTTTTTAATCTAACCACTTCAAAAACTAACATACAATGATTCTTTTTTCCTTTTGCTAATATATGTATCCAATAATCAGATGTTGTCGCACTAATACCACTAGGTTTACCATTACATTCATATTCTAAAGCAATATTGCCAGTCTTATCCCACCAATCTCTTTCTGTTTTAATTTCTATTTTTTTATTGGCAAATATATTTGATACTTGCTTTTCTCTTACTTGACCATATTTTAAATCAATATCAAATTTTTTATTTATTTTTGTTTGCATAGATTATGTTTTCCTTTTTCTATTTTTTCTAACCTTTAATCCCAAACGTATGCGTCTGCGATTGCGTCTTTTACGAGAGCCTACCTTTCTTCTCCCTTTATGATTTTTTCTTTTTAATACTGCCCTACTCATATTTCATTTTTTTAGTACAAACCCAACAAATTTTTTGCTGATAGGGCAATAAACTACCATCTTCATTATCATATTTTGGGTCATAGTTTGATAGCTCTTCATCTTGAATTTTAAATTCATTTTTACATTTATTACAATACATTATAATCATTTATATGTCCAATCATTTAAGTAGTAAAATCCTTTTCCACAATCCAATTATCTACATTTTTTTCTCTATCTAAAATCATATACTCATATTTAAGAAAATGAAATTTAATATTTAATTTTTTAAAAATTTCATCAGCATTCATTTCTCCACAAGTATAAAAATCAAATTGCATTAACGCAGGGTCTTGCTCGTCCCATATATGAAATGCCATATGACTTGTCTTTAACAAACAACAAGCTGTCATACCCCTGTTTCCTTTATCGTGAACATAAGATACTATTGGTTCAGATTGTAATTGCATTCCATTACTTTTAATAAATCTCTCCATCCAAACTTTTATTTGAATAGTATTTGATTTAGTAGGAATCTGTTTTATAGTTCCTTTTAATAATAAGTGTTTATGTTGTAGCATTTTTATCCTTCTTATAAAATATACCGAGTCTTGCATATTCACTAAGAGTTTTAAAATTAAAAGGCTTTCCTGTTTCGTCTGAACAAATATTTTTTTGTAAATATTTTAACATTTGTTTTTTTGAAGAAAACTTTTGGAAATCAAATCTATTCGAAAATTCTCCCGTAAGTGGGTCTTCAAAATCATAAGGGTATATAGCTATAACTTTCATTTTAGTATTTCCTTTATCTTATCTGTAGTAAAATATTTTAAATCTTCATCAAGTATCTTTACTTGTGATTTAACGTAATAACATAATTTTTGGCTTATGTCAAACGCTTTTGAAGTTGCATCTCTGTCTAATGCGACAAGAACACTTTTGTATTGTTTTAAAATAGGAATATATTCATCTGGTAATGATGTTCCTAACAGAGCAATGCCTGTCATTAAACCTGAAACAGCACAGGCACTAGCACAATCTTCAACAAGTATGGCTTTATCAGAATTGCCACAAACAAAAGGGTAGGACTTATCGCCATACATATACCATTTAGGATATACACTTGATGATAAGCCTCTACCCACAGCCCCCACAATTCCATTGTCTTTTTTGCGTATAATAAAAACTATTCGCTGTTGTCTTGGGTCATAATATAATTTAGCACGACCAGTTGCCATAGCTTCATAGCAATTATTTTTTTCTATGTATTTAATGCATTTATCATTTGCATATACGGATGTAAAATAATCCGGCAGGGAAAAATATTTTTTATTTGTTTCATCTTTACCTATGACCGTAGCCTTAATATCCTCCATTGTTTTTTCTCGTTCGTGTGAACCTTTTGCACTGCAAGAAGAATGAAAACAATACCAAGATAATTTGCCATTTTTATTGGATACAGAAAATGTATTAGTATTGTGACAAAATGGACAATCCATTCTCACATCACTATCAATTTGAATTTGTAAATTTTTTATGATTTCTATTTGATTTGAATAATTCACGAAATTAAAGTCTTTATCATATTTTAATATAAATGTCAAGAAAATTAAAGGCGACAGCGAAGGTTTTTCGGAAGTAGCCATCGCCTTTAATTATTAGTGAGTAAAGCCCGATTTATAACCATATGCTAGCTATGGGTAGCCGAAGCCGAATTATAACGCTTCTTCGCTCACTAGTGGGTAGTTTTTAGGAACTCTTGATTACTTTGTGTAATAGCTCAGAAACCTCGCTGAAGTTATCTTGGCGGTAAATTTACTCTTTGCATCAAACACAATCCTCTTGGCACTACCCAAGCCATTTGTTTAGTCAGTCTGGATTTTGGTTATGCCACTATGACTTTTTAAGATAACTTTTATGTGCGTTCTTTTTCAAACTTTTTATTGTGTTACCCCATAGCAGTAGAATTTAATCTTTCCCAAGCACCTACGCACTAAACAATTTAGTAGCACTTGGTCAGCCTTCCTTTTTTAACGTCTTGATTTCACCAATGACCAGTGACCAAAAAACCTGTGAGGCTACGCCTCTATTTTTGCCTACTACTAAACTAGCAAGTTTGGAATAACTCCCTGTCCTTGCTAGAGGGATTTGGATTAACACCCTGTATCCCCAAACTCTAAACTTTCGTGAGAGGTGTGGCACGATTGTCTTTTATCCACAATTATACTGCCCGTCAGCAATCCGTTCCTCTCACGGAAATTTAGTGGGGTAGAGCAAGGCTACATCCAATTCTACATCGAGTACTGCTACTAGAAATTGGCTACGATTTCTCGCATATGATTTCTCTTGATACCCCTTTTAGATAAATCCCCAACCCATTTATTTTCTAGAATAAAATGAATGCTTCATTATCTAGTTTTAGGGATACTGTATACATAGCTTTCTCCCTAAACTCTAAACTTTCGTGGGGTGCATAGTCGGATTTTTTATTAACTATGATTATGCTACCCGTCAGTAACCCCGCCACCCCACGGAAATTTAGTCATCATCTGCCCGCACCCTCGCCCAATGACATTGTTGGCATCTACCAAATAGAACACTTCCTTTACTACCATAAAAATATTCCACAACTAGTTAGCCAACCCCAAACTATTAATGAATTACTTTTTTATTAAGTAATTTCATTGTTATTAATTTTTCTGATTTTTTATTTTTAATTTCAACCGACCATCGCTGTCTACCAAATTGAATATACTTAATGGTATCATAATTAATATAACGATAATCTTTTTTATCTAAATCAAAGGCACGAACATAAATATCATGCACCCAATCATTAATAGTATGTTTTCGTTTTGGTACATAATATGTTCCATCAGTTCGTTTCCACCATTTTCGGCTCTTTAAGTCAAATGTTCCTGTTCGCAGCGTTCCTCGTTTTTTTATGTCGTCTTTATACTTAGGATACCACGATACAACAAATTGTTTTTTTCCTATAATATCAGAAAAAAAATCCCTATGCGGAATAGGTGGATTATTTTTATTTACAGTTATCTGCATTTAAGCTCCTTTCTTATTTATATATAATATAACATATTTATATTCTTATGTCAATAGGTTATTTATCGTAATACTTAATTATCATTTTATTGACCACATTTTCTATTTCTTGCAGTTCTTTAAATTTTTTGGTTGCTTCCCCATTTTCATCTTCATATTCACTTCTGTTTGTATACCATTCTTCCTCAAACATTTCAGCTAGTTTTTGTACGACTTTATCTTTATCAATGTTTGTGATAGCTGACATTTTTTACCTCCTTACTCCAACAGGCACGACAATTCATACATTTGTTTTCCTGAAATCTTGATGGGCAATCATGACCTATGGCTTTTTGTTTATGATGAACAGTTGAAGTATAATCAAACTTCAACGGCTTTCCATCAATCATTGGACTAGATACTCTAACCAATAAATTATCTGGAAACTTTTTATATATTTTTAAATAATCTGATACAACTTTTACTTCTCTTGTTGGAAGCCAATGTTTAATCGTAGGTGTAGCTTGGCATATCATAACTATTTTCTTTAGCATATTAACACTATCTAAATCGCCACTATCAAACCACCTAAAGTGTCCAGACTTTTTTGAATACCTGTTAATCATAAAGGACATAGCCTCAATAAATCGTTTATGTTTAAAAGCATCAAACCTTTTTTGTAATCCTTGTGCGACATTAGGAAATAAATAATTTCCTTTCATAGCATAGCAACCACTACAGGTAGAGCCTTTTATTTTTCTAAGTCTACTCCCTGTCTTGCATAATTTTGCAGGTGTGTTATATGTAGGACAAGGCATTTTACCTGCCCTGCCCAGAGATACAATTATTTGTTTGGCTTCAGCTAATTTCATTACGATATATCTTTGCTGTTGGATATTTTTTTAATGCTTCTTCTAAAGTATCAAACTCATCTACCCAATTTTGAATTGTTAGCCACCTTACACCTGTGTATGTTCTATTATGTTCTCTAACACCAAACTCTTTTATATTAACAGGTCTACCATCTCTATCTAAATAATTTTGATATATTGAATATTTCATAATTTTCTCCTTGACATAATTGCAAATCTATGCTATATGGGACTCCCGTCCCCGAGGGTTACATATAACCATATCGTTTATTTACATGAGAACGACAATTTTTACAAAATCTTTGAAATCTTGTCATTTTCACTACCTTGCTACACACATAGCATTTTTTATCAAATAGCTTTTCTTCTTTATCACAAGTAGGCTTTGATTGATTATAATATTCTGGTATTGCGAATTTCATATGTGTATTATATATTATTTATCATTTTGTGTCAAGTAGTCCACAGTTTCTTTTAATTTATTTCTATAATTAGGATTTTCTGCATAATTATCCAATGTATCAATTAATTTATTAATATTAACATCATCATTAAACCATTGATTATGCAACTCAGTTTGAAAAGATTCATAATGTTTGCTTGTCACTAGTAATTCCATATAGTCATTGACACTATCACACTCTGTTAAATATTTTCTAACCATAACTTTTTCATTTTTTTGTGCGTGTAAATGAGGTTCTGTTTCATCATATTCCCGTATGCCAAATAAATTATTTCCCTCAACTGCAAAACGACTCATTCCCCAATTTGATTCTAATGCACCTTGAGAAATAACTAAATAAATCGGCAAACGATTTGCTGGCTCAATAATAGAGTTGTAATTTAATGCACATGATTTAACTTCATCAATAAATTTTATTTTTTCAGAATCTAAATCAGCTATTGTTGTATTACATAAAACTAAAAATGTTGCACATATATGTTTCACACTAAAATCCTCTTGTTTCTTCTTTCATTATATTATATGACAATGTTTTTAAATAATCATTGACAATTCTATTTTTCCAAGCTCGTTTTGATTCAAATGCTACATTGGTTTTAAGTCCTATGTGATTTTTTACATCTTG
>VTLG01015622.1_pt1 | contig 16146 bp, 12 predicted proteins | sample 4694571 | NCBI WGS metagenome assembly VTLG01 (sample SAMN12604809, study PRJNA352737) | marine metagenome | biome: ENVO:00000447; feature: ENVO:00000209|ENVO:00000569|ENVO:01000036; material: ENVO:00002151; isolation source: viral sequences binned using virsorter ...
AAAGCAGGAGTGTTTTTCGAGTACTCACAATCTAAAAATTGGAAGTCTCATCACTGGACAGCTTTTGATAATCCTTATATGCACTCTCCTCCTGATTTGGACTTGGAGGAAGTATTAAGAGAAGAGAGGATAATACGTGGGATTGACGAATCAGACCCCTCCTATATTAGGGAAACATTTGGAAAATGGGTGGAAGACAAAGATGCGCTCGTTTTTAAGTTTAGTAAGTATCGTAATATTTATACTTCCCTGCCTACTAGTGGGGATTGGCATTATATTATTGGAATCGATATTGGTTATAACGACTCGGATGCGATTGCCGTCATAGGATATAATACGCACCACAAGAAAGTTTATTTAGTAGATGAACATGTTAAGAATAAGCAGAATATTAGTCAATTAGTAGAAGTGATTTACAGGTATAAGGATGAGTATAATCCTATAAGAATGGTTATGGACGCAGGAGCCTTAGGTAAAAAGATTCAAGAAGAGCTTCGAATGAGGCATGGTCTTAATATCGAGGCTGCTGACAAGACCAGAAAAGTTGAGTTTATAGAGCTTTTAAATGATGATCTTAGGACTGAGAAATTTAAAGCATTTAAGAACTCTATATTTGAAGAAGATTGTATGCTAGTGCAGTGGGATAAGGACTCTAAGATAAGGAATCCAGAAAGACCAAAGATATCAGATACTTATCACTCGGATATCTGTGATGCTGTACTTTATGCGTGGCGTGAATGTAGGCACTATTTGTCTGAAAAACCTAAACCACAGACTATAGTAAATACAGATGCTTACATGAAAGAACTAGAATCTAAAGAAGCTGCTGAGTGTGAGGAGAGAAAAAAGGACCCTTATGCGTTTGAACTAAATAAACTATATGAGGAAGATATGGAAGAGTTAGATAATATAATAGATGAACAATAGAGGAAGACATGTTAAATAATATAGAAGACGTTAAGTTATTCATTGAGTGGTGTAAAGAGAAGAAAGTGAAGTCTTTTAAGTCTGAACATATCCAATTTGAGCTATCAGAAATAAGCTTTCTAGAGAATACAGAAGGTTATGCGGATAAGCTACAAACGACGATGGATGAGTCTAAATTCGAAAAAGAACAACAGGACCAAGAAGATGAAGAAATGCTTTTTTGGTCTTCAGGTAGATAGGATAACTTATGTTTGAAGAAATAAATGGAAACCGATGGTGGTTAGCTACACGTAGAGATTTATATCAAGAATTATTTGCATTTGTATCTGCCCTTCAAAGTAGACAAGCTTATAGAACAGCAGACAATTTGAGGTATGCTAGATTATATGGAAATTATGATCTAAGTGGGTTAGATGTTGCTAATTACTCTAGGATAGAAACAAGTTATAATACTGTAAATAGAGTTACTCTTAATATTGTTCAATCAATGGTAGATACAGTCGTATCAAAAATAACTAAGAATAAACCCAAAGCAACTTTTTTGACTTCAGGGGGTGATTTTAGTCTTCAATCCAAAGCGAAGAAACTTACTAAATTTGTAGAAGGTCAGTTTGAAAACATGGACTTTTACGCTAAGGCAGTTTTAGCATTTACAGATGCTTGTATCTTTGGAACTGGAGCCATAAAGTTCTTTATCAAGAATGGACAGTTATATGCAGAAAGAGTTTTTATTGAGGAAATTAAGGTAGATGATGTAGAATGTTACTACGCTAAACCTCGGCAAATGCACCAAGAAAAATACATTCACAAAGATGTTTTACAACAGATGTTTCCTAAATTTGCACAAGAAATAGAAGTAGCTAGTCACTTAGGAGCTTCAGGACAACAGGATAGTTATACCGGAAACCTAAAGGATATGGTAAAGGTTGTGGAATCCTGGCATTTACCTTCTGGTCCTAAGGCTAAAGACGGAAAACACTGTATCTGTACCTCTAATGCTACCTTATTTGAAGAAGGATATTATAAAGATTACTTTCCTTTTGTATTTTTTAGATGGAATGTAAGACCTGTAGGCTTTTTTGGTCAAGGTCTAGCGGAGCAGTTACAAGGTCTACAGCTTGAGATAAACAAAACTCTTCGGACAATACAGGTTTCAATGCACCTCGTATCTGTTCCTAAGCTTCTAGTTGAAGCAAGTTCTAAGATAGTATCTTCTCACCTTAATAACAGAATTGGCGGAGTTATTAAATATGCAGGAACTCCTCCACAGTACGCACCATTAGGGGGAATACCTCCTGAACTATTTTCTCATGTAGATAAATTATTTGGTAGAGCATATGAAATTGCAGGTATTTCTCAATTATCGGCTCAAGCACTAAAACCTGCAGGGTTAGACTCCGGCAAAGCCCTAAGAACCTTTAATGATTTAGAGACTGAACGCTTTATGTCAGTAGCTAAAAGGTATGAAAAAACATTTCTAGAATCGGCTGAAATTATTATAGATTTAGCCAAAGACTTATATGAAAAAAATCCTGATCTTAGTGTAAAATCTAGAGACGGAAAGTTTGTTGATACTATCAAATGGAAAGACGTCAACATGGATGCAGACAAGTATATGATGCAAATCTTTCCTACTTCAGCCCTATCAACTAGTCCAGCAGCTAGGCTGGCAGACGTACAGGATATGCTTCAATCAGGATTTATAGGAAAAGAAGCTGCTATAAGTCTTCTAGATTTCCCTGATTTGGAAGGAACTATGGACCTTTTAACTGCAGACAATAATAATTTAGAAAAAATAGTAGAAACAATGATGGATGAAGGTAAGTATTTTCCACCTGAACCGTATCAAAACCTCGAAAATGCCATAAGAAAGGTACAACAGGCATATTTAATGTACCGAGTCAGAAATGCTCCAGAAGACCGTCTTGAGCTTTTACGCCAATATATGGAGGATTGCCAAACTCTTCTAATTAAGGCTAAACAGCCTCAACCAACCCCCGACGAATTAGCTCAAAAACTATCAGCTATGGGAGGCGCAGACGCACCTGTAGGAGCCGTAACAGAAGAATTAGAAGGAGCAGAGCCTCTTCCTCCTATGCCAGAAGGCGCACCTCCAATGGAGGAGCAAATAAGTGAACAAGAGATAATAGAAGGACAATAATAATAAGAAAACAATAGTAGATCATTAGATCGGGCTATGCCCATTAAGTAAGGAGAAAACAATGGATGGAGCAGAATCACACGAACACTTAAACGATGTTGTAGTAAATCAAACAGAAGGAGCCGAGGATACCGGAAACCTTTATGATCACAACGAATATGCAGCCGAAAGTTATGAGGATGCAGGAGAAGAAGAAGGTTCGAGTCAAGACCAATTTGCTTCAAAGTTCGCCGCTTTGAGCAGAAAAGAAAAGGCTTTAAGAGATAGAGAATCCGAATATGAGTCAAAATTCGAAGAGATGGAGAGAAGACTAGCAGAGTATGAAGCCCAGAGTCAAGAGCCAGAGGTTGATTGGGAACATATGCTACGTAATGACCCCCTCAGAGCTTTAGAAGAGGCTGGTCTAGGATATGATAAGTTAACAGAGTTAGCCCTAAATGATGGAAAGTTAACTCCTGATATGCAGTTAGCTGCTATGAGACAAGAACTGGAAAATGATTACCAGAGAAAATTTGAGGAATTAGAAGAAAGATTGAATGCGAAAGAACAATCTGAGGTAGAGAGTTATTATGATTCCGTCCAAGAAAATTTTCAAGATGAAATAGCTGGTGTAGTTATGAGTGACCCAGATAGATTTGAGTTAGTACAGGCAAGTGAAGCGAGTGCCTTAGTCTATGATGTGATAGAAGAACACTATAACGAAACTGGTAGAGTATTAGACATTGAAGAAGCTGCTGATGCAGTTGAGAGTTATTTGGAAGAAGAAGCTGGAAAGCTTATGAAGTTAAAAAAATTAAGTTCAAGGTTAGGTATTGACCCAAGAGAGTTAGAAGCAATGGAACAAGTTACATTATCCAATGATCACTCTGCACAAGTGAATTATGAAGGTGCAAATCGTATGTTATCAGAAGAAGAGTCAAAGGCTCGTGCAGCCAGAATGTTACAATGGGAATAATTAATAACTAAGCTTAATTAAGGAGATTTAAAATGGCTTTAAATATGACAACTTTTGCTGCGGCTCTAAAGCAGCATTATACAAATGAAAGAGTTGAAAACATGGTCTACAAGGATAATCCATTTCTTGCCATGCTTTCTAAATATGAACAATTCGGTGGTGAAAACCTGAAGCTTCCTATCAAGTATGGGATTCCTCAAGGTCGTTCTGCTACCTTTTCCGATGCTCAGGCGAATAAGACTAACTCTCAGTTAAAAGCATTCTTGCTTACTAGGGTTGCTGACTATTCTCTTGCATCAATTGCAAACGAAACAATAGAAGCTTCAAAAGGGAATGCTAACGCATTTATGGAAGCTGCTACTTTTGAAATTGACGGTGCTATCGAGTCTGCTACTCGGTCACTTGCTATTGGTCTTTTTGGAGATGGTGGTGGTTCTATAGGACAGCTTTTAGCTGATCCTGGTACAGGAACTACTTTTACTCTTAAACAGACTGATGATGTTACTAACTTTGAAGTTGGTATGCAAATTCTTGCTTACTCTGCTGCTACTGGTGGTACTGTAAGAGCTGGTAGCGCACGTACAATTAGTGCTGTTAACAGAGACACTGGTGTTATCACAGTTTCTACAGCTATAGACGCTGCTTGGTTAATAAATGACTTTATTGTTCCTGAAGGGGATTATGACCTTAAGATTAAAGGTCTTAATGCTTGGGTTCCTGCTACTGCTCCTGCAGCTACTGAATCTTTCTTTGGTGTTGATAGAAGTTCAGATACTACTCGTTTGGGTGGGATTCGTTTTGATGCTTCTTCACTTCCATTAGAAGAAGGTCTTATCGGTGCTGCTGCTAGAGTTGCTAGAGAAGGTGGAAAGCCTGATGTTTGTTTCGTTAACTACTCTAACTTTGCTGATCTAGAAAAGGCTTTAGGTTCTAAAGTATCTTACATTGATCAAAAAGTTAACCCTGAAATTGGTTTTAGAGGTATCTTGATTCATGGTCCTAGAGGTCCTATCAAGGTTATACCTGATCAAAACTGTCCTGCTGATGTTGCCTTTATGCTTCAATTAGATGTTTGGAAACTTTACTCTCTTGGTAAAGCTCCAAAGATTTTAGACTCTGATGGACTTAAGTTCCTAAGAGAGTCAACGGCTGATGCTGTTGAAGTAAGAGTTGGGTATTATGCTCAACTAGGTTGTAGAGGTCCAGGATATAATGTCAGGATTGCATTATCATAATTAAATATGGGGAGCCTAACGGCTCCTCTTTTTTGCTGCGTGTTGTATGACACTCAGACTAAAGGAGAAATAAAATGGCTAATAGAAATTTTAATAGGCTACAAGCCTTAGATAAAGAAGTTAAGTTTTTGTTTTTAACTGCTGCTATCGGAGCTGGTGGCGACCCAACTTTAGATGAAGGTAAAAGTGTTGGTATCCAGTCTATCAGTGATACTGCTACAGGAGAATATGATATTACTTTAGGGACTCCAGGTGGGAATGTTGATAAGTATAATTCTCTTTTGTTTATGCAGTGTTTTCTTACTGATACTGCTGCTATATCCACTGGTGGGGGTGTAAGTTTTCAAATAGAAGCTGAAACTGTATCATCTGATGGAGTAATTAAACTTTTTGCTCTAGATAAAGACGGTGCTATAGCTGAAATTAGAGATGGTGATACTCTTCAAATAATGATCGTTGTTAAAAACTCTAATCAACCTGGTGTAGGTGTTAGTTAAGGGAGTTTATCATGATTATGATGGGACCTAAAAAAGACAAAGGAGCGATGATTGTCTCCATAATGGAAAAGTTTAAAAAACCTGGACATTATGAGAGTGGGAAAGAGTCTAACGAGAAATTCATGGAAAAAGGTGGACATGATTCTGCCTATGAACATTATAAGCCTGAAGTAGATGCTATCTTTGATGCCTTTAAAGGTGATGATAAAGAGAAATTTGCTAAAGCTTTAAAAGGATTTATAATGAAGTGCGTTTCTAAAAACGAAGAAAAAGAAGACAAATACTAGGGGAGCTTCGGCTCTCCTTCCTTTTGGGGGTTATTATGGCTGATGTAACTATAGCTACTCTCATGTCTAGATCACGACAGAGAGCTGATATGGAAAATAATAACTTCGTTCAAGACTCGGAGTTAGTAAGTTATATAAATGCAGGTCTTGCCGAATTACATGACATACTAGTTCAAGAGTATGGTGAGGATTACTATGTCCAAAGTAAAGACTTTACTACAGTAGCAGATACAGATACGTATCCTATTGAAAGCTCTACCTCTGGACCTAACATAACAGATTTTTATAAACTAAGAGGAATAGATGCCAAAATCAATGGCGCAGACTATTTTACTCTACAACCTTTTAACTTTAATGAAAGAAACTTATTTCAAAACTGGGGTTCATGGAGCCTCTTAGGTATAACTAACGTAAGATATAGACTAGTAGGAAGTAACATAATATTTACTCCTAAACCTGATGGAGCTACAGCCGTCAAAATTTGGTATATTCCAACTGCTGCTCAGTTTGCGTCTAGTACAGATACAAGTACAAAGTGGAATGATATAAATGGATATGCTGAATATGTTATAACATTTGCAGCTATAAGAATGATGCAGAAAGAAGAAAGTGATGTAACTGTTCTTTTAAATCAAAAAGCTGAATTAACAAAAAGAATAACCGATGCAGCAGCTAATAGAGATGCAGATAATCCATTAACAGTTACCGATGTCTACATGGCTAACAATAGGTTTTGGTACACTAGGAGTACAAGCTAATGGCTGTAAAAAAATATAAAAAGTTTTATATTAGTCCTTATAACCCTTTAGCAACAGAGCTAAATTCGATGCAGGACTCTGTAGAACAAGTTATATCCCCACTAACTGATTCTCAAGTTGTTGATGGAAATTATATAAAAGAAATAGACTTAACACATAGCGTGGATAATTTAATAGAACATAAACTCGGAAGAGAACCCTTAGGCTGGATAGTAGTTAGAAAGTTTGCAGCAATAGATATTTATGAGTCTTTAACAGACTCAAGTGGTAATAGCTATGATAGAAAAAAATTTATAAACTTTCAAGTATCAGGAACTACTAGTATGTCAAATGTTTACTTTTGGATATTTTAGGATAAATTATGGCAATAACATCGACTACAACAAATATGCTTTTAGTGCTGCCTACACCAGGGCAGCAGCTAGGTCCTACCTGGGCTACTAACCTTAATACAGCCTTAGAACTAGTAGATGCTCATGATCATACTAGTGGAAAAGGAAAACCTATTGGCGTAGCAGCTATAACAATAGATGGAGATGTAGACTTTAAACCTAGTACTACTGCATATCCTGCAGCAAATTTAAGCTATTTAAGTTTTACTAATCAAGATACTGCGTATGCTGCTGCTAATGCAGTTAGATTATTTAGTGCTACAGCTACTGGAGAATTATTCTGGAACGATAATGACGGTAATCAAATTCAACTTACTGCAGGGGGAGCATTAAACGCATCGGGGGTTGAATCTAATAGGTTTGCTTTTTATGCTACAGAATTATCTGGAGCAGGACCTACAGCTATTAATGAATCACATGGAAAATCTGTCTATATGGCTAATACTACTTCTGGGGTTGTTGGTATTACTCTACCTGCTGTAGGTACTGTAGCAGGAAGGTTTTTTACAATAAAAGACATTGGTGGAAATGCTGCTACTAATAATATTACTATCTCAGTTCAAACTTCAGCATCAGAAACAGTAGATGGAGCTACATCTTACGTAATAGCATCCAACTATGGGTCGGCTACATTTATTAGTAGAGGAAATTCATCTAGTTGGTATGTTACATAGGAGAAGACTGTGCCCTTACAAAAACAAAACATACCATTATCTTTAAACCAGGGTCTTAATACTAAGGTAGACCCGAAGCAACAACCTGTTGGGTCGTTTACTCGTCTAGAGAATGTTGTCTTTGATAAAGAAGAAGAGTTTAATAAACGAAATGGATATGATGAAATTCCTTCTAAAGGAATAGGTAATATTAGTTTACAGACTGTAACTGGTATAGGAAAGTTTAAAGACCAGCCCCTATGGATATCCAAAGATCAAGTTTATTCTTACGCACAAAGTAGTAATGTCTGGAATAGTGAAGGGAGTTATGATTCTGTTGTTCCTGAATCTAACATAATAGTACAAGATGGAAAAGAACAGGACTGTTTATCATGTTCTTATTTCAATGGATATCAGATTTTTGGTTATCTAGATTCGGGAACTTTTAAACTTACCGTATTAGATGAAAAGACAGATGCTTTTGTAGTTTATAATACAAGTGTTCCTGATGTTCCTTCAGGAACTAATACAGTATCTAAAGTAAAAGTAGAATCTTTTAGTGGTAGCATTTTTGTTTTTTTTGTAGAAACTAATTCTGGTGGAACAGCAGCTACCCTTTTATATAAAGAGTTTGATCTAAGTGGTTACATTTCTGATGGTCTTACCCTTACAAGTGGAACAGCCGCACAACCTAGTGGTGGAAACGCATTTGGAGCTTCTCAAACTGTAGCTGCTGTAGAAATAGCAACCGGAGTTGGTTTATATGATGTGTGTGGTATAGCCAATTCACTCCTTATAGGATATCATGATGGTGCAACAAATGAACTCAAGTTTAAATCTATATCCAAAATAAGAGATTTATCGGCAGAAATAGACCCTTTTAGTACAGCCGTAGTTCCTTTAAATGCCTTAGACTTAAACCCTACTCCTCTTAATACAATTTGTGTTACAGCTATTGATAATGCAAACCTTGTTAAGTTTGGTTTAGTGTCTAATACTGCTGAAGCAATAAGAGATGCTACTACCATAGAAGACATTTCTAGTACAGGTACTGCACCAAATGCAGTTGGGGGAAGCAATGTTACTGCGGCTTCTTTAGACGGTGTAGATATTCAAATATTTTATCAAGTAAATCAAACTAATCCTATGCTTTATGATATAACTGGAAGCACAAGTACAGCTAGTACAGTAGCAGGAGATCGTTATACTTGGAATATGTCTTATATAAGAAAAAATACTTATGCAGTAGGAACTTCTACTGTAGGAACTGCCTCAAACATAGCAAGAGGAGTAGGACTTGCCTCTAAAGCTTTTGTACAAGATATTAACGTTTATATTAATACTGTGAGAGAAACTTTTTTAAACGCTACTTATTATACCATGAAATCAGATGGGTCTGTTCAGGCTAAAATTAGCCAAGGGTCGGGAGGTCCTTTATTAGGAACAATTCGTAAGAAAGCTGATGATAGTACAAAATATTATAATTATAGTACAGCTAATGCTAATGCAATTTATCGTATAGCTAGTTTATCTAGGGTTCCTGAAATTACAAGTGAAAAGTTTTTGTTTGTCAGTAGTAAACAAGGAAAGATTCTAAGTGGAACGGATGGAGTTACTAGTTTCTTTTCTTTATATGGAGTAAATTCTAGTATTTTAAACTTTAGTAATACTATTACAAACCAAACAGAAGAACTTGGAGATAATTTAAATTTTGCTGGTGGACAACTTAAAGCTTATGATGGAAACGTTTTAGTTGAACAAAATTTTAATTTTCCACCAGACCTTTTGTTGAAGGTAGAATCAACTGCATCAACATCTGGAACTGCGCCCTTTCCTAAACATGGAACAATTACTAATACTTGGTTATGGAAAGCTGTTTACACATGGACAGACGCTCAAGGAAATATTCAAAGGTCTGGTCTATCTGAACAAGTTGAGGTTAGTATAGCTTCAACTGCTACAGGAACAGGACTAGATTATGTAGATGTAAAAATACCTGCAATAGATTTAACTCAGAAAAATAATGTCTATCTAGAACTTTACAGAACTGCGGCTGGTGGAACTATATTTTATAGAGCAAATGCTAATAATTATGCCACTACAGCTAAGAGTCAAACATTTATACCTATTCAAAATACTGCTGATGTTGACATGATAACATTTAGAGATAATTCACCTGATTCAGCTATAACAGCTAATGAGGTTCTTTATACTACAGGTGGTATCCTAGAGAATACAAGTCCTCCTGCTAACTCAATTGTAGGAAGCTTTAAGAACCGTTTATTTTTAGCAGGGTTAGAAAATAAACTAGAAATAAGATACTCAAAGTTGTTAGGAGAAAAAGTCAGTGTAGAGTTTAATGAAAACCTATTCATTCTTGTATCTCAATTAGGGGGTGATATAGTAGCCTTAAAGGGAATGGATGATAAGTTAGTTATATTTAAAGAAAATGCTGTATTTTTCATGTCAGGAGACGGTCCTAATAATGCAGGACAACAGGATACCTTTTCTAGACCTCAACTAATATCTTCTGATGTTGGGTGTTCTAACAAAAACAGTATAGTATTGGCTCCTCAAGGATTGTTCTTCAAGTCTAACAAAGGTATCTTCTTACTTTCTAGATCACTGGGGTTGAGCTATATAGGCGCACCTATGGATGATTTTAATCATTTGACCATAACTAAAGCAGACATGTTAGCTAAGAAGAATGAAATAAGATTCCTTACTTCTGATGGAGAGTGCCTAGTCTATAATTATTATAGAGGATATTGGGGAACATTCACAAACCATAGAGGAGAAGGGTCTGTAGTCATAGGGGATAATTATTACTATGTTCATAAGAATCCTCAAGGAAATCAACTATTTAAACAAAACTATGATAGCTATGATGATGCTGGAGTACCTATAGAAATGGTAGCAGAAACAGGATGGATGAACCCCATAGCTGCTCAAAGTGCCATTAGAATTTACAGAATGTTATTATTAGGAGACTATTTTAGTCCTCATAAATTAAAAATAAGCGTAGCTTATGATTATGATGATACCTTCGTAGATTCTTCTGTTATAGATGTAACTGATTATACTCAGATTTATGCCTACGGCGACCCTGGAGTTAAAGATACTCCTACAGGAGTAAAAAGAGGATATTATGGCGACCCAGGAGGCACAGAGGGGTCTTATACTACAGCCATAGCTTATGGTGGAAAAGACGTAATGCAATATCAAGTTAGGGTTGACTTTAGCAGACAAAAGTGCGAAGCTATGAAAATTAGGATAGAAACCTTACAGGGAGCAGGACAGTTAGGACGTGGGGTAAATCTATCCCAATTACTATTTGTAGCTGGCTCTAAAGGTACAGATTATAAAATTAAGCAATCTAGGATATTTACAACAGGCACAAATAGTTAATTATATTAAATAGACAAGGAGTGAAGTATGTCAATGTGGAACGATTATTTTAAAGAAATGTTAAATTTGGAAGTAGTAGAAGATGATAAGGGTTTTACTGCATATGAAGTTGGTAAAGACAGTATCCACTTTCATCATGTCTACCTCAAGCCAGAGTTTAGAGGGACGGAAATGGCTACGACTCGTTTAAAAGATTATTATAAAATAGCTAAAAAACATAATAAGGATATGCTTACAATGACTGTTGATTTAAATTCAAGCTTAGGAAATGAAAATTTATCACGGTATTTAAAGGGTGGGGCAGTTGTTTATGATACTAACTACCCTTATATTTATTTGTTACTTAGATTAGAGGACATAAGGATTTAACATGAGACTAATAGGAAAAAAACTTTATAGAGTAGGACCTCTAAAATGCTTCAAACATGGAGGGCGTTCCAGGAGGGTGAGTGCTTCGGAGGCAGCGGCGAGGAAAGCCGAAGCAGCAGCAGCAGCAAAGGCTAAACAGGATGCCATAATAGCTGAAAAAAACCGCAAAAAAGCCTACATGAAGGGAACCTTTGAAAAGGATATAACTGGAGCAGGTCCTCAAGCAGCAATGAGAAAACGCCAAGAAGGTACTTTAGATGCTATGGCTCAATCTAGAAAGGATATCCAATCTGGAGCTGCTGCTCGAAGAGGTGCTGAAGCTGGTCTTAGGGCACAAATGGCAGGAGCTGGAGCTAGACCTGGTGGAGCTGCCTCTAAAAGAGCTTTAGCTAGAGCTGGTGAAGCCGGAGTCATGGGTGCAGGTGCTCAAGCAGCAGGTTCAGCAGCTAAGGCAGCACAAATGGCAGGTCAAGAAGGTCGAATGATGGGTGGCATCAGAGGAGCCGATATTGGACTAGCTAAGGCAGATAAAACTGCAAGAATGAAATATCAACAACTACAACTTGGAGAACAATTAGCTAGAGAAGGGATGAAGGCACAAGTAGCAGCAGCTAAAGCAGGAGCCTCTAAATGTTTTGGTGGAGAAACTAAAATATCAACCCCTTCGGGTCAAGTTTATATAAAAGACATTAAGGTTGGGGATGAAGTCCTGAGTTTTGACGATGAAGGTCAAGTATCAGTTAATATAGTTAGTAAAGTTCACGAGCATGAACCTGGTGATATTTATAAGTTATCCTATTGGGGTGGTGAAGTTTTAGTTACTACAAATCATTGGATACTAGAAGCTAATAATACTTTTTTACAAGCCGACAAGTTTAACACTGATCATTGTATTGTAGATGAAGAAGGAAACTTTAGACCTTTTAAGTCTCTTGAATTTTATGAATTAGATAAAACTTATAATATTACAGTGGAAAATAATCATACCTATATTGCCAACGGTATTAGAGTTCATAATGGTGGTGGTGGTAAAGCTGAAGGTGGAGAAATTTTTAAAAAATATGCCAAAGGTGGTTCGTATCCTAGGAAGAATGGAAAAATAGAAGGAGCTGGGACAGAAACTTCTGATTCTATTAAAGCTCGATTGTCTGATGGAGAGTTTGTAGTTAACGCTAAAACTGTAAGAGGAATTGGTAAAGCCTTAGGAGGTAAGGGAAAACAGCCTAGTAGACGAAAAGGGTCTGCTTATTTTTATGCCCTTCAAAATAAATATGGAGATCGTAAGGCTAAAGATACGAAGGGACTTTTACCTATTGAGATGTCTGCAGGTGGGTCAATGGACTGGGGAACTGTAGCTAAACATGCTTCTACGATAGCTAAGACAGGTATTTTAGGTAAAGAAGCAAAGGTAGCAGGTGATGTAGCAGGGGCAGGCTTCGAGGCACATGAAGCAGGCGTAAAATCTAAAAAGGCAAAAGCTAAAGCTGCTGAAGATAAAGAACACAAACAACTTCAAAGAGACTATTGGAAGTCTCAAATGTCTAAGGGTAAACCTCAAGAACCTGCGAAGAAAGCACCTAGTCCAGAAGCTGTAGGAGTAAGAGAAACTAAATCTATAATGAAAGAAGCTGCATCTCCTGTATCTAAACCTGCAGCTCCTGTATCTAAACCTGGAGCTATGACTCAAGAGAAAGCGGATAAAATGTTAGACGCACAACAGCCACAGGAGTTATCTAAATATAAAAAGTTTGAAGAAAAATCTAAACGTGCTGTTGCAGGTAAAAAGATGGGACTTGAAGGAAAAGAGATTGCAAGTTATGCTAAAAAAGAAGGCGAGTACGGTAGAGGTATGAAAGATGGAGGTAAGGTCAGTAAGGATCATCCTCATTATAAGTTTTTAAAAGACCTTGAAGATTGGCAAGAAAAAAGAAATAAATCTAGAAGAGGTAAAAAGGTTGACCTTGACCCTGGCAGAAAAGCTGATAAGGCTATAAGAGCTAAGAAAGGGTCTATTGAGCCTATGAAGTTTGCTATAGGAAGTGGTCCTAAAGGTGTAGAAGGGTCATTAGAATTAGAAAAAAGACTTAATAAAGAACAACAAGATGCGTATAAAGCATTTCTTAAAAAAGGGATGCCTGATTCTATAAAAAAATTAGGATTAGCAGATTCAGAAGCAAATAAAATGTGGAAAAAAATGGCTATAAAAAAAGCTGAATCTCTTAAACATACAGGTGGAGACACAAAAGATTTAGAAAGAATAGGAAAAAAACAAGTACTAAAAACTCTTAGAAAAAGACATGAACTGGATTCTAGAGAAAGAGGTAAACAAAAATTTCTTAAAAAACAAAGAAAAAAACATAAAGCACTAATAAAAGATACAGGGGATGGTAGTGCAGCCGAGAATGTTTTTAAAAGAGAAAAAAGAAAATTTATTAAAGGAATAGAGGACAAAGAGAAAGCATTAATAAAAGATACAGGAGATGGTAGTTATGCTGAAGATGTTGAAAAGGCATTACGAGCAAAAGAAAAAAAGGGTAAGAAAGAATTAAAAAGGATGTGGAAACATGAGGATAAGACTGGTAGGCTTAAAGCATTCCCTGGAGGAAAACAAAAGATTCTCGAAAGAGATGAAGCTAAGATGTCTAAAGGTCATAAAGGAGCTAGAAAATTTCTACTTGATCAGGGTAAAGTACCTTGGGATGAGATGACTGTTAAAGAACGGTTGGCGGCTAACCAAAAGGCAAGAGAAGCTAGAGGTAAAAAAGAAGTAGAAAAATATGAAAAGAAAGGATTTCTTAGTAAACTAGGAGATCGTTTTTCAACTGGAGAATGGTTTGGAAGTTCAAAGGATATCCTTGCAGCTAAAAGAAGAGCAAAGGATAGAGAACAAGCTAAACGTGAAAAGTCAGGAGAAGATTTTGAAGAGAAGAAAGCTGCACAGGATAAAAAAATACTTAAAGGAAAACTTGATAAAATTAAAGAGCCTATGGGTCCATCTATCTATGAAAGAAAGAAGGCAAAGATAGAAGCTCCTAAGCCAAAGGTAGCTCCAAAAACAGAAGCTCCAAAGACAAAAACTCCAGAGGTTAAACCTAAGAAGGGAGAATTAACAAGTAAAGACAAGTGGGGCATGGGTATAGCTGCTGGTAGTGCCCTTCTTAAAGGTATAGCTGAAGCAAAGGCTAGGAAAGAAGAAAGAAAAAGACAGAGAGAAGCTGAGATAAGAAGAGCCGGACAATCTGCAGGAAGAAGTTTATCAGACTTTGGAAGAGGCGTAATGGGAATGGATACAAGACTTAAACATGGTGGTAAAGTATCCTTTAAAGATGTCCTTAAGGCAAAGAAAAAGATGGGGTATTAAAATGGCTAAATTAATAGGACGAACACAGGGCTTAGATCAAAAAAAGCTTAAAGCTCTAGAAAAACTACTTACAGAAGCTGGTATAACTGGGAATATAAAAATTACTAGTGGTTTAAGAGATCATGATGAAGTTTTTAGGATTTATAACAGTCGTATAAGAAGAGAAAGATTAGGACCTATTATGGAAAATCTTTCTAAAAAGTCTAAGGATATGATTAATCAAATGATTTTAAGGTCCGACTATAAAGGAACAGATAAACCTGTAAGTATAAAATATTCTAGAAAACTAGGTATAGCTAAGATAAAAAAAGAACTAGAAAATCATTTGAAAAAAGAAGGAGTATCAAGCGTCAAAGCAAAAGCTATTTCTGGTAAAGTCCAAAGTATAAGAAAAGATTTTGGGGGTTTTGAATCTAGCCATCTAAAGGGTGGAAAAGTAGATATTCCTCAATATTATTTAACTGATGAAGTAGTAGAAAATTTAAGAGATAAGGGTTATAATATTATAAAAGAAGATAAAGTAAATGTTTATGATATAGCTTTTCCTAAATCAGGAGTAAAAGGTCCTATAAAAACAGTAGAAAAAAAACCTCAAGTTAAATCAATTAGTATAGAAGATAAATTTCAAATACCTAAAAATATTTCCAAAATACCTGCATGGATGAAAAAACATGGTTGGAAAGGTAAAGATTTAGGACAATTAGTAGACGGTAAATGGCAAGGTTATCATCCTGGTGATGTTATAAAGCCAGAAGCTAAAGGACCACAATTTGATTCAGTAGAAGATTTTGAAGAATTTAAAGAAAAAGAACAACCAGCTCCAGTACCAAAAATTGACCCTGAAGAGAAAATATCCTATGAAAAGGATATAGCCATTAGAGATGAGGTAGATAAAATAATTCCTGATATCCAATCACGCCCTACTCATCCTACTGCTGTAGACACTGAACCTGCATTAGGAACTCTTAGTCAAGATGAACTAGAACAATTAGATAAAGAAGCTATTAAACAAGATAGCCTTCCAGAGCTACCAGCTCCAGAGGTTGCTCCTGAACAAATGCCTTTAGATCAACCTACTCCATATGGCGTTTATGCTAAAGGTACTCCTGAGTTTAAAGAAGCAGAAGAAGAACAAGTACTAGC
>VTLG01001206.1_pt1 | contig 16145 bp, 16 predicted proteins | sample 4694571 | NCBI WGS metagenome assembly VTLG01 (sample SAMN12604809, study PRJNA352737) | marine metagenome | biome: ENVO:00000447; feature: ENVO:00000209|ENVO:00000569|ENVO:01000036; material: ENVO:00002151; isolation source: viral sequences binned using virsorter ...
TTTTCCCTTGCGAGCAATTCCGCCCCAGAAGAAGCGCTGGGATCATGGGGATATGTAAAATCAGGCCCTCCCCGACGAGTAAATTCAGCTTGTTGCTGTGAGGCTCGCTTTCTAGCTTCAAAATCAGCAATACTACGGGCACCCATGTCTCTGGCTTTCTTAAACTCTTCTCGTGTGAGAGGAACGACTCCAGTGGAAGCCTCGGGAACTTTTTCTGTAGGATATCCAAACTGTGCATAAACAGTACGCCCCTGTGTGCCATTGGATGCAACCGCAGATGCCCCCATTCCGCCATAAGCTGTATTCTTCTCCGCCACAGCATCTTTAGTTAAAAAAGCCAACATTGCCCTTCTTTTAAGTTCTTGTTCTGGAAACGGGTTTTTTAAATCACCTTCAAGAGAACGGTCACTTTTAGAATAAAGACGGCCTTCCTTTCGGGCCATTTCCAGAGCTTTTTCCAATGCATCAGAACCACGATTATAGACACTTCCTGAAGGAACACGCCCACGCTGTGCGTAAACAGTGTTCCCCATCGTTCCCCCAGCAGCTTGCATAACCTGCGGTGAAAGCGCGGGCTGCGCTTGCATACCAGATGCGATGCCAGCATTTACAGGAGGCTGCATTGCAGGAGGCGACATTGGTGCATTCGCACCTGTGATGTTGGAGGGGATAGGACGAGACGCAAGTTGTGACGGATTGGCTGGTACGGGATTAACAGAACCTGGATTCAACGCCTTCATCACATCTTCAATGACGGTTCCAGTCTGCTGATCTGTTCTCTCTTTTGCCTGAAGGGCTGCAAACCTTTTCGCCATGTCCGCACGACGCGCCACCTCGGCAGCAACCTGATACGCAGGAATGCCTGGAGGAGGGTTTTTCATGTAGGTATTAAGAGTTTGCTGGTCAATTGATTGCAGGGCTTCAGCAGCCTCGACTGGATTGTAAGCCATTAATTATCCTCCCATCACACTTCGGGCAAGCCCAAGACCGCCAAGTCCATATCCCATTAACTGGTTTGCCATACTGGGTGGCGCTCTATATGTAGATACATCCGAAGACGGCGTAACAGGAACACCGTGAAGTATTCCGCCATACCACCCCAGTTGCTGGCGTGGAAAATCCCTTTGCGAAATAAAATCCGACAACGCTATATCAAGACCCTGTTGCTGTTGCGCTTGACGTTGTTCGCCGACTTGACGCAAAACATCAGCAGACCGCAACCCCATAGCTTGTTCTTGAGCGCCTAAAGCGCCGAGTTGTTGGGCAGCTTGAAGCCCGACTTGCTCACCCGCAAGACCCATTCTGCCAGCTTGCTGGTAAGCCCTGTCGCGCATCTCGGCACCACTTAACCCAAGCCGTGCAGCCTGTTGTGCAGAAACATCGCCCAATTGCGCTGCGCGAAGTTGCCTTTGTTGGTCAGCTTCAAAAGCAGCTTGTCCTGCGGTAAATGCTTGCGCCCTTTGCCCCGCCTCAACTTCGGCAAGACGATCTTCAAGCCTGCCTTCCGCTTGACCTCTCGCAAGTTCTGCTCGGCTACCGCCGAAAGCACCTTGCTGGACAGCACGGGCATCTAATCCAGGCGCAACATCTTCAGCAAATCTTTGCTGCGCCCTTTGCCTCTGGACATCAATAACATTTTCCACAAATGGATTCATATACTGCTGGGCAACACCTGGATCAGTAAAGGCAGCAGAAGAAAACTGTCCTGGCTGGTATTGGCCTGACTGGTAAATATCTTCAGCAGAGCGTGTGGGATCATAAACAGGCTGTGTGGTTGGACGGTATTGTGCTGTTTGTGCAGCACGCACACTGGCTAAAGGCAGTTGCGAGGGAACCCCCTGTTGCCCTATTTCAGTTGCAGCTTGAAAACTCGCCTCTTGCTCAGGGGTAAATCCAGCAAGCCTCTGCCCTGTATACGTTTGATACGGCTGTTGAGATTCAGCAGATGTTCTATCCAATACTTCTTCAAAATACGGCTGAACATATTCAGGCAAATTAGTTTGAGTAACCGTTGATTCTGTGGGAGGGGGAGGCCCGCCCCCGCCGCCGCCGCCTTTACCCATAATTCTTACTCCTTAAACATTTTTTCATATACAACATATTCTGGTGTCCATCCGTGCGGTTCTAAAATCTTTTTAAATCCCTTACGACCAGTCATCTCCAGACCTGAACAGGCATTATCTTTTGCCCACCTTTCCAATGTCTCAAGCATTTCATCGCGCCATTCTATTATTCGCTCTCCACCCAAGAATTGACCAGCCAATACTTTTTTCTTCGGGTAAAAAACAAACCTTGTTGTCAGCGCGGCAATGACTTTGCCGTCCTCAAAAACAACCCACAAATGCTGTTCAGAATTAACAATTTCGCAGAGAATATCGTCCATTGAATAACGACCATGAGCCGTGTGGATCGACTTCTCTAAAATTGGCGCTGTCTCATCCCACGTTAAAGAAACATAATCAGCAGGAACCAAAGATACCCGCATTAACCAAATGCTCTTCGCAGCGCTTCCTCTTCCATGCCTTCAACCATTGCACCGTTTTGAGGTGTCGGAGGAAGTCCATTCGCTAGGGCTTGGTTAGCCAAGTCTTTCCCTGTTTTGATATATTCATTTTCACCCACCCTGAGATTGGCTGTTTCCGCACCAGTCATGGGGTCAACAATTTTTCCTGCAATAACATCTTCACCCTGAAGCTCTCCGTCAGGAACAGTTGTTTCCCCATTTGCAGGTCTGACCATGCCACCTGTTTCTCTGGTTTGACCAACCATTTCTTTAAGCGCTCTGTAAGCCTGCGCCCCAAAGACCCCAATATACTCATCAATAGCGCTTTGGGCGTCCGAAGGTTCAAGCTCACCCTCCAAAGCCAAAACAGCCCTGTCATAGATCGCCCGCTCTTCTGCATTTTGGGGGTCTGAAGGTTCGGTTAGCATTGCTTCATCCCTGACACCTTCTTGAATTACCTCTGGCGCACCCTCCATGATACCAATGGTGGCAACCTCTTCCGCTCCCATTGGAATTTCTTCTTCAGCAACCCCTGCAATTCCACCAGCTTGTTTTTCAATGGGTGGCGCACCTATATATTCTTTTCCTGTTACTGTATCTGTAACTATAGGCGAGCTTTCTGTTGACATACTTTGATATTGGCGAGCTAAATCAGGTAATTTAGAAGTTGGAGTTTTGTTAATTTCTTCATCTGTGGCTCCATATTTTTTAGCTGTTTTTATAGCCTTTGAAATAATATGATCAGGAATAGTTTCTGTTGCTCCTACACCAGCTCCCAGAATCCGAGCATGTTCTTTTGCCGTTTTCCCAGCAGTGCCTTCTTGAGCGTTAGCTGACGGCATATAAGACCGCATTAACCCAGCCAAATCCCTTGCAGATGTTCTCGGTACTTGGGGTTGTTGAGATTGACCCATTGGCTGGGGCATCATGCCTTGGGGTTGTTGCCCTCCAGTGGGAGCCTGCCTGTTTTTGCTCCCCTCTATAGCTCTTTCAAGAATTTTGGCAGAACTAGCACCGCCAAATTGATTTTGGTTATAACCACCCCTCGCGTGAATAGTAGGAAGGTTGCTTACAATACCGCCCTTGTTGCCATAATAGGAAAATTCATCATCTTCTCCAGGGGTATATCCTGAAGGAGCAGTCTGCGGAACCCTGTATTCACTGGCAGCTATCTGCCTTGTCGGCGCGTAGGTGCGCTTCTGACGCTCTGGATATTCATACTCTTCTTCAAACATGGGAGCCATTGTCCCATAAGCACCCATTCCAGCGTACATCGCATCTGAAGCCACATCACTGAAATCTATATACCCAGCCTTGCGGGCTTCTGCTTCCGTCAGATAACCACCTTGACCGTTTGAAACCTTATTAATATCTTCAACAAGTCTATCTGAAACAGTGTCAACAAGGTCTGACCCACTCTCCGCAAGAGAGTCTTTGGGCGCACTCAAGATACCCTTGCTAGTATCAGCTTGCGTCATCGATGGTTCAAAGGAATAAATATCACTGGGATAAGTTATTTTTTCAGATGGCGAAAGATCGCTTTGGGTTGGGGGTCGCTGCCCCTCAGCTTGCCCCCAAGTTATATTTGGGTCTCGCGAGAATCCTGAGCTTAAAGGTTGTTCCCCAGTTCTGCCAATATCCACCTCATATGCCCTAGATACACTAGCAGGGCTTTCCGTGCCTAGCTGAGATTGCATCTGACCTGGAAAATTACTGCCGACCGTGCCTAGCTGAGGTTGCATCTGACCTGGAAAATTACTGCCGACTTGTGCGCTTCGCAATTCTTCTGGGGTTATTAAAGACCCACTGGGCGGCTCCACCCCATATGCGTCACGATATTGCCCCGCCCATGTGCCCCCCTCGGCCCCAGTTTGCCAAGGAGACGCTGCGGATGCCAAGTTGCGACCAGACATTGCTGGATAAGCGCCCTGAGCGCCTAAACCCGTATCCAGCATTGACATCCCCTGCGGCAAATTAGGCCCGTAAGACATTCCGACCTCTCCCGCACCAAGATATCCAGCAGTTCCTGAACTTGTTCCAACAACAGGAGCGGCTTGCTGCGCTGCTTGCTGCGCTGCGGTAGTCTCCGCTGCTTTAGATGCCGCTGCCGATTCTGCTCCTGTAGACAGAAGCGAACCCATTCCATACGACATTAAGCCAGCCATCACGCCCTTGCCGAGGTCTTTCTCAGCAATAGCTGTTGCTGCACCGCTTATCAATGCAGCGCCCCAAGGCTGGAGACCTGGAATGAACATCGAACCAATACCCGCAATCATCGGCAACGCTTCCCTGAAATTAAACATTTCTGGAAGCCCTGTCTGAGGGTTCGTAGTAATGGATTTATTGGGAGCTAAAGATGCAATGCCAGCCATTTCCCTTGGATTCATATGAACCAGCATTGTGTCGCCGTGGCGACCTTCTTGGGCTAACCGCCGTCCCTGCTTGGGCATACCTCCGTCACGCGAGTAATAAGTTTCCTCCCCGCGATAACCCCACCCACTGGGCTTATCGTCTTCGTCTTCTTCACCCAATATCCACATTAGCTGGCCGTATTTTTTCTCTTGAGGCATATCTAATTTATCAAGAATAAAACCAGTGGTGGGGTCTCCCTCTTCCAGCCCCACTTTAGGATTATCCATATGCGCTGAAACGTGATCCATCGGGTTTAAATAATCCCCCACAGACGCACCACTTGTTCCTGTTTTAAAAGACAGCGTATTATGCTTTGCGAGAGCTTCATTATACATTTTGTCTACGTCTTGCTGGTACACCGCGCCTCCATAACTCCCGTAAGTGTTGATATTCGGCGCTGACATCCCCATTGAATTAATGAAACTTATTTTGTCTGCTTCGGAGGCACCTGGATTAACATTGCCGTGCTGGCCTGGTTGGTTTTGTGGAATGGCAGGAAGATTCTCGCTTAACGATGCGTCTGCCGAAGAAAGGGGAGGTGGAGGAGGTGGAGGGGGAGGCTCTGGGGTTGGGTCAACTGTGCCAACACGGGGGAAATTATAAGTAATGGGAGCATCTATTCCTGGCCGATAGCCTTCAGGCGCACTCATAATACCCCCGCTAAATGCATCCTCTCGGACAACTGTTAAAGGCTCTCCAGTGACTGGGTGTACGGTTGGAAGTTCTGCCGCTGGTGGCGGGGATGCCCCGTAATCTATGGGCATGGAGGGCTTATTAATAAGCGCTTCTTGCGATGCATAAAGGTCACGCGCAGCAATGTCGGCAGGAGTGGGTGCAAATACAGAGGGTTGTGCCCCCCCATACGTCTGACCGAATTGATTATTGTGTTGGTAAATATAATCGGGCATCGGCTCGGCTGTATCTGGCGATTTCCCTATGCCAAATGCTCCAGGGGGCAAGACTGGCATTGTCGAAGTGGGTTGTGGCTCACTTGTCTGCGGAGGAGTGTTGTTGCCCACGGGTTGCGGTGGCTGTATAACCCTCATTTAAAACCTCTCTTCCTTCTTCCCGCCGCATTTAATGCTGGGAAGTTTTTATCACTATATTCTATATATGCCATTTTCCCTCCTACGAAATCGCGACAGTGACTTCACCCACTGCACCCGTTCCCACAGTTGTTCCTGTAAAGGTATCTATTGTCCCGTCAATACTTGTTCTGACAATTTTTAATGTTCCGTCATCGTCAAAAATATCACCCACACGCAAGCCGCCCCCATTGCCAGAAAGCTGGGTAAGTGCTGCCGTGCTTCCCCTGATATACCCTGGCTCCATATTTTGACGCATGTAAATCGTAAGAACCGACACCAGTTTATTCATATAGTCTGGGTCATATTCCTGCGGAGGCAGAGGCAAAATGGGATTGAGAATTTTATCCGTCATCGTCTGCCGTCTGGCCTGACTTCAATTCGAGGCACACCAAGTTTCCACTGCACGCCCGTATCCGAGCTTTCTATACGAAGCGCCATTTCCCGTCCACGCAATCTAATAAAAGCCTGTTCAGTAAATTGCTCAACATCAACCTTTGTCGTTGCCGTTACCGAAGAAGAAGACTCTGTCCCAAAAGAAGAACCAGGAAAATTCCTTGGTTTTAATTTCATGGTCACCGCTGGAGATTCCGCTTCTGAACCAACAAACGAAACATCGGGAATAACCCGACTTACAAACTGAAAAGTATCTCCCTCCCCAAGCTCAAAATCAGCACTTTCAACATGAGCGTCTATAGCGGTAACTGGAGTGGTTGTTCCGTCATCCTGACCAATTTCATGGTTATATAGTTTTTTATCACTTGGATTTGATGCAATCGGATATGCTCTTACTGTCTTATCTATCCAAGCTGTCCTCGCTAAAGTGCCGTAATACCAGATTTTGTCTTGCGTATTGAACATAACATATCGGTCTACTTCACTTGAAGAAGACGATGGATAAAACCAGATAATTTCATTAAATTCTTTGTTCGTCCCAGCAAATATTTTTCCCTTTTGATTAACATTCAAATCATTGAAAACATACCGTCTTACAGAACATGGAAGTGTGTCAACACGCCCTGAGTAAACGTAGAAATTATTGTTACCCATCCAGAATGTCGCCTCATCGAGAGACGCCACCGCATTAGGGGCAATAATAGAAGTGTTGCCGTCGATTACATTCTGCCCAAACGTGAAGGGAGGGCCAACAAACCTCAAACTATTAAGCGTGGCATCCGTCCAAACAAGAATTTCCTGTCGCGTTTCATGCGCTGTGATGATTTCGGAACCATTATTCAACCTAATATCACCAGCGGTATTCGTTGTTGTTGGCGACCAATCCACAGCATTTTCCTGATCCGACCAGCGAATAAGAAGTTTATCCTGCGTTGTTGCCCCTCGATCATTGCACCCGAATGCCAGAACATGCCTGTCATTATTTGAAACCATAACTTGGCGGGCGATTGTGGGTACATCGGAAGCACCAGATTCAGAAGAAAGAGCAACTCCCCTCGCACTTAAACCATCACTTTTATCCCAATAATAAACGCCCCCATCACGCACATTAAAAATCAAATCCTCTCCGAATGAATCCTGCGACCACAAACGGAAACTATCAGAATCAGTTACAACCGTAGCTGCGGAACTCCCCCAAGTGAGCCTGCCCCATAAACCAGCCCCCCAGCCCGTTCCAACGACCACGGTATCAAGACCTGTGTTAATTTCATATTGTGCTGTTACAGACGAACCACCTCCAGAAGTTGACCCAGAAGATGCTGAACCCCCTGTATCAACAGTATATACACTAGAGCTTGAAATCGTTACGATTTGATGGGTTGTATTTAATTGTGCTGCTGTAACGCCATCCGTGGTGGTAGCTCCGCTAATGGTAACAAAATCATTTTCAACCGCACCATGATCGGTATCTGTAATGCTAACAACCCCACTTCCAGCAGAACCTGTTGCAATGGGATTAGCACCTAAAGACGCAGTTCTGCGGATAGGTGTAATGTTGTTAAGCGCACCCCCCTCTTCTATGTAGTAACGAAGATTGGTTCCTATGGACATATAATTACTGCCGTCCAAAGCAACAAAATTAAACAACGCCCTTGTTATGCCGTCAGTGGTTAACCCAGAATAAGCAGTCCACCCGCCAATTTTTTCAGGAAGCCCCGAACGAAACCTGATTTTGTCACAATCAAACCATCCGCCATCGGCGGCATAACGTGTCTGGTCATGGTTAATTCCAGGTTTGAATATTAATTTTTGTAACATTTACCAACCAATACTTAATGACCGTTAAAACGATTTCTTAAAGAATTTGTAAACGCCCACAACGCAGATATGTTCTTTTCAACCTGCTCCATCTGTGCTTGCAGCTTTACAACGGAAACATATGTTTCACGCTTTTGAAGTGTATCTAAATCCTTTTGCAGTTCCTTGACTTGAGACTGGATTCGCACAGCAACTATTAACCCCGAAACCAATAAAACTATTACGGGGAGCAGGGTTTTGATTAATGATAAGTCCACAACAGCGCATCAATGCTATAATATTATTATTAATTTCCAGTTCTATCAGGCCAAGAAGGTCTAGTAGGCCAAGCCCAATCATCCGTGCCCCATTTTGTCATATCAGCCGTTTCGGGCATATCCCTCAAAGCCTGTCTATAGCTAATCCATTCAGCTTTTTGTGAATCCAATAATGGCGAATCAGAAATCATCGTCCAATCACACTCTTCAAGTTTTTCTGTTCTTAAAAACCTGAGAGCCATTATATGAGATTCGTCTCTTGCTGTTTTTTCTTCATTTGTTAAATTTTTTACACGATGAACTAAGTCCACACTTACAGGGTTCCCATCACCATCTTTATTGATTGTAATGACATCTGTATCTAATTTTTGATCTCTATTAGGAGTTACGTTTGTCTCATTCAGAGGAACCCAACCCAAAGTTTTAAGATATTCATCATTACCATCAGATTTATCTAAACCAGATATATTCCTCCAATTTCGAGGCAATCCCCCCATATAAGTTACGCTGCCATTTTCAACGTGTGCGTACATTTTAACTCCTCCTTAATTTTCCTAAATGGGGCTTCCCAAGTTCCGTGTTTTGTTTGACGAAAAAGTTTAACACCACCATAGTATGGTGTTTTGCTTTGTGGCAAAGCCCATAAATAATAAGATAAAACAGGAACCACAATCCATGTCCTAACCCCCATAGCTGCGGACAAATGAGCTACGGAAGTACATGAAGTAATGACTAGCTCACATTCGCTAATTGATTTGCGAGTAGCTTTCCAATCACTTACATCTGCTTGTGGCATCCAATCTGGCTTTAACTCAGTATCCTTATCTCTTTGCAAAGAGACGCAGTCATTCCCCTTAACTGCATCAAACATTAAATCAGCAGGGAAAAACCTGTGTTGTTCATGTTCAAACTGAGGGTTGCCACTCCACCTTATCCCTATTCTTCCTTTGATGGTTTCTGCTGTCTTGTTTATATAAGACTTTCCAGACAAATCTTTATATTCATATCCCAAAACTACATTACTAGACATGCTCGGAACCCAGTAATCGTGGTAAACATTTAATACCCCAGAATGATTTACTACTGGAAAGTTCTCTGAAAACATTTCTGCCAATTCATTAGAACACGCTACGATAACTTGGTTTCCTAGTCTTTTGATATCAAAAGCATATCTGTAGTTACAAATCTGATCCCCTAAACCACCCTCTAGGCTTAATAAAACCGTTCCTTGATTTCCTTTTTTCCAGATAGGTTGTGGAGAGCCAATATGTCTATTTCCAAAAATATCTATACTACGACCAAAATCCAATAAACGATGCCCCTCCAACAATTTTCCTTGTCTGAGGTAATACCAGCCTCGATTAAAAGCTGCTCTTGGCTCAGTCGGATTTTGTTTTTCTAATATCTGTGCAATTTTCCAACCAGTTTTAAAATCTCCTTGCAGTCCTGCTTGTAATTGTTTGTCTATTAATTGCATAACTAATTAGCCAATGCCTTACTTAGAGTTCTGCCGTCTGCCGTGGGGATTTCCCATATTGCGTCTGAACCAATTTGAACGGGAGAGGAACGATCCGTAGTATTACCATTGTCTAGGCCACCAGCCCGTCCACCACCCCAACCCCAAAGGGTATAATCAGTTTTAGTAGCTATACACGATATAGCGGTGCCATCTATATACCTCCAATCTGTTAAAGAACCCACTTGAGTTAAACTAGAAATATTGGTTGTATTTCCGTGACCTAATTGCCCGTTATCATTATTGCCACAAGTATAAAGCTCTCCGTCAGTGTTAATAGCCCACATACTTTTATTCATTGAAATATGCGCCCAATTGGTAGCTGACCCTACTTGAACAGGAGAAGAATATTTAGTTGTATTCCCTTGACCTAACTCTCCGTATTGATTCTTACCCCATGCCCACAGAGTGCCATCCGTTTTAATAGCTGCCACACTCCACTGCCCAAAAGAAATACGATTCCAATTAGTTAAAGAGCCTATTTGAACAGGAGAAGTTCTTGATGAGGTAGACCCATCCCCGATCTCTCCTTCAGTATTCTGCCCCCATGCCCACAAAGTTCCATCTGTTTTAACATTGGCACTTCCAACAGAACCAGCAGAAAATTTTCCGTAAGTATTACCCCAATCTGTTAAAGAGCCAACCTGTACAGGAGAGGAAATAAAAGCAGCTTCAGAAAAACCACATGCCCCTTCGTAATTTCTTGCCCACATATAAAGTTTATTAGTGGTAGTGATAGCCCCTACTTGAGAGGGGTCGCCATTAAATTGGCAGGGTATCGCCCAATCTGTAGCAGAACCCACTTGCACAGGAGAAGACTGTATAACAGCATTACTATTACCAGAAGCTCCCTGATTACCCTTGCCCCAACAAAATAATTGATCACTAGAATTTATAGCAAAAACAACATTTCCAATAGAAGACACATGAGTCCAGACCTCCGCTCCAATTTGAGTTAGAGTGGAAATACCGTTTCCTTCACCAGCAGTAACCGTTCCATTCCCTACTGCTGGAACCGCTGAACAATTCACTCCCCAACTCCAAAGTTCGTAAGGAGATGATGGTGGGGATGAGGCAACAAACTCCAACGTATTTATTTTCTCTATCTGAGCATCAGTTAAGGTATTAACCTTTTCGATGTCAGTTGGTTCGATGGTGTTGAGCTTTTCAATTTGATTTGCCATTATGCCCGCTCTATCACATCCATTGACGGATTAATATAAACAACGTCAGGGCTGAGTGCGACACCAACGACCTGCACAAATGCACCATCGGTGGAGGGTGCAGTATGGGTCATGGCCCCTGCGGTTTCTGATAAATACAGAGTAGAGCCTGTCGTCCAACTCCAACTATCATCACGAATAAATCCATGAAGCAGTATTGTGCCCGTTGCCGTATCAGAAATTGCAGCAGGTGCAATTCCTATAACTCTAGCGGTAGCATATGCACTTGCATCTGCTTCAACCACTTCTGAAGTTGTCGTATGGACACATACTAAATCAAACGCCGATATTGCTCCACCAGCCAACATTTGGGCTGTTATCCCTGTAAAAGTATGGTCTGTACCCGCAAGCAGCGGGGTGGACATATCAATAGTAGTTGCATCTGAAAGACGCAAAATTGATGCTCCTGTGGGGATAGAAAAAACATTTGCATCCGTATCATTCTTAAATGTTATATCGCTTGTTGAGCCTTGGCCTGTGAGGATCAAACCCTCGACTGATGTGTAGCCTATCGCAGCGTTGTCCGAAGCCGCTGTATCAGCATTCGGGTGAAACTGCGGACCGGTGACTGTGCCAGAGAATGTGGTGTTCTGTGTGCCGGTCGGCACAACCATGACATCAGCATCAGCATCATTCTTGATGGTTACGTCATTAGTAGAACCTTGCCCCGTTAGAATTAAACCTTCCGCAGCAGTGTACCCCATCGCAGCATTGTCACCAGCAGAAGTGTCTCCGTCTGCATTGACAGTAGCTGCCGTTACGTCTCCAACGATATCTACATTGGTTCCACCAGTTGCAATCGTAATGACATCCGCATCAGCATCGTTCTTGATGGTTACATCGTTTGTTGATCCTTGGCCTGTAAGAATAAGCCCCTCAGCAGAGGTATATCCCATTGCGGCATCATCGCCCGCAGAGGTATCTCCATCCGCATTCACGGTAGAAGCTGTCACATCCCCAACAATGTCAACATTAGTTCCGCCAGTTGCTATGGTTATAACATCAGCATCCGCGTCATTCTTGATGGTAACGTCATTTGTGGAACCCTGCCCTGTAAGGATAAGTCCTTCAGCAGAGGTATAGCCCAAGGCAGCATCGTCGCCTGCTGCTGTATCACCCGTGGCTCCAACAGTTCCCCCAGCCGTAATATCACCTACTACGGTTACATTTGTACCACCTGTCGGTATTTCGAGAACGTCGGCATCCGCATCGTTTTTGATTGTTACGTCATTGGTTGACCCCTGCCCAGTCAGAATTAAGCCTTCTGCGCTTGTGTAGCCCATAGCAGCTTTATCATCAGCAGCAGTATCACCTAAAGCATTGAAAGTGCCACTGGCAGTAATATCTCCAGAAGAGGTTACGGTGGCTAACTGTAAATTTGATAAAGCATCAATAACCGCTGCTCCACCCCCAGCACCATCACAATAAACAACCGCAGACTTCCCATTTTCTACGGTTATATTTGCACCACTGCCCTGCGATAAAATTACAGAATATGGGCCACTAGAACCAGAATCTGTCGTAGCGTTAATAATTATAAAAAATACCTGAGTTGTATTCGGCGCTATCGTAACCGTACAATTTGAATCCAAAGCCCCTGTGAATTTGACCACACGGTACATTCCGTCTTGCAGGTTTTCAGTTCCTGATCCAGGGGAGGCTTCCCGAACAGTCAGAGTAGCCGTGTCTGCATTTGTTGTTATGGCAACAGCTTTGTAAGAAGCTATTCGATCCATAATGTCCCAATTGTAATTGGTAATCGTACCCCAAGTGCCAGACTTCTCGCCTGTCGTCATCTCCTCTATGCCAAGATGTGTCGTAAAATTACTAGCCATAATATTTTTCCTACGCTGCTATTTCAGTCCAAGTTGTTGATTGAGATGGACTTACTCCCGTCCAACTTGTTGATTGGCCTGGAATTACAAGCCCCCAAACAAGGGCTGACCCAACACCTCCAGTAGCTGAAACCCCCGTCACCTCTACTGTTTTACTAATTGATACCGTTACCGAGCCAACGGCATCTGACGCTGCCACTCCAGTAACCGAAACAACTGCCGATCCTGTCGCTGTGACAGAACCAACCGAACCCGTTCCCGCAACACCCGTTACAGAAACAACCGCCGTTCCTGTTGCAGTTACAGACCCAACCGCTCCAGTCCCAGCTACACCCGTAACAGCAACCGTTTTGCTAATTGATGCTGTTACTGATCCAACTGCCCCAGTCCCCGCTACACCCGTAACAGCAACCGTAACGTCAGTAGGCTCTCCCCACGGGCCTGAACCCCAAGTGTTACGCCCCCAGCCAGCCATAATAAACTACGCTATGCGGATAATCGCGTTAGACGCATCCGCCGCTGGAAATTGAACGGTAAAGGTTCCTGAACTGCTTGATTTATCCGCACCAAAATCAAGAACCAAACATGACGGGTCTCCACTTGCACTGTCGTTGAAAAGAAGACCGCCACGCGCCGTGATAGTTGAAGAAGACCAACTCGTGTCCGCAAAGTCAGTTAGCGCGGTTGTGCCACTTGTGGATGGGTCAACATTTGTTAAAGAATTACCCTTTGCTGTGTAATTCGTACCGCTCACTTCGTTACTGGAAGTATATGCTGTAGTTGCAGCGGTAAAAGAAGCACTATTCGTATAAAGTGCCAGCCTGAACGTATTACCCCCTGAATTTTTAAAGTTATGTACAGCCTCCAATAATTCTCCCTTGAAAGAAGTACACATAAAGTTGCCTGAAAACGCCATTTATTTTCTCCTCAAGATGTCGCTTAAATCTTTATAACCGCCTGCGAGCGCAGTCTGCACACAAGTATCCCGCTCCGACTGCATAGCTTGGGATATGTAAAAGTGTACAATGCCCTGCATCCGCAGACGAAACGCTTCTGCCTGTTGCCGAATTACAGGAGGGGCATCTTCACTTACACTAATAATTTTATTACAGCACAGTTCCGTCAATTGGTCAGCCGATAACCCCCCGTTCCGACTTGTCGAAACAAAAACTGGAGGAACTCCCTTTGCCTCAAGCCCAATCATGCTGCCTGACCTGAATTAGACGCCATAACTGGCTCCCCGTTTCTATAAGAATCCCTTCTATCGAGATATTCTCCCACCCTTTTAATGTCCTCAATAGCAGCGCCGTACCTGCCTATATACAGTTGCAATAAATCCTGCTCACCCTTCATAAAGGTGTAGGCTTCAATCAAACAGCCATATAGAAGAGCGGGGTCGGCATTATCCCCCAGCCACGTTGTCGTGTTGCTGGATGAAAGACCCGCAGGACTGTATTTATAGTGCAATTCAGTCGTATATCCCGCATCGGGGATGGGTGTAAGAATAAAAAACGAATTATCAAAATGCCCGTAATATTTAGGTTGCCCCGTTATATCTGTGTCGGGATATGCTTCCCGCATAAAAGAGACATCCTTCGGCAATAAATAAGTATACTCATTTCCCGAACTGATAGTTGCTAATGATTTGGCGGAAAGAAAATCAGTCGGCTTGGCAAGATAACTATTTCCGCTCGTCATCGCGCCAGTAACATTCTTATTAAAATAAGGAAGATCAACATCAAGCAAAATACGCCTTTCCGCTTGAGCTATAAATTGATCAATCTGCCCCACAAATGTTGTTTCCGTATTTTGAGTGTAATCTTTAATTGCCTGAACAAGTGTCGAATAATTCAATTTGGTAACTCCCCAGCGCTTCCCATTCCATTTAATTCAAGAAGCGACAATATATAATGGGCGAAAAGATCAGCATGGGAGTCGTCTTCAAGACCAGTAAACGTGACACCGACCTCAAAACCGTCATCCCCTTTCTGCACCCTTATGGAATAATTAATTCCAGGCGCTTCAGCAGCAGCTTGCAATAATTTCATAGATATTTCCGATGGTGAAATCATGTAGTTGATACCGTAACTGTTCCAACGCTTCCTGTTGCCTGACAGCTTTCCTGAGTTGAAAAGCCGTACAGGTGCTGTAAAGAATTATTATCACCGACTGGAGACCAGTTCCAAACAGTCGCCCGCTGCTCATCCAAACCTGTATCTACCCGCGCCACACGAAGAGCTTGCGGATCGTCAATTGGCATAGAGCCAAGAAACAATTGGGGCTGGTCTTCATCAAGCATTGACTGGTGAACTCTTAATCCAGTGTCTTTCCCGTCTTTAATCTGAGGATAAAGATCATGCAATTTGTGCGTTTGCCCGCTTCTGTCGCAAATCCCCAATGCATACTTTCCGCTTGCATAGTTGCCCATTACATCCACGCATACCCGCCAGGAACCACTTGGAACCCAGCCTTCACCCTGTCTTCTTCAGCGCAGTAGTTAAACTGCTCTTCATAGACCTGTTTTAAACCCTGTGTCCGAGAAGCAGATTCTGGTCTTTTCATTGAGATATAATATGCCAAACCAGCAGTTAAGGCAGGTAGCCACCGCTCAGGCGCATCATAATTGTTAGACCCCTTGGTGCCGACATCCTGTATCCGTTTCACCCGCCAGTAAACAAGCGTGTAAGTTTCTGTGTCATCAGGTACAGGCCACAGGGTGTATTGAGGCGACGTTGTCCGCTGAATATAGATTTGAAGAGGCTTTGCTTGCTGTAATTTATTTGGCAAAGATGCAAAAGTAGATGGGGAAATGCGGGTAATCGAGGTATCGGTTTGTTTATTTACGTCCCCTGCGTCCGTGCGGATCATCTGGTCAATAAAATCTATCGTCCCAGAGGGGAAACTGTATGTCGCCGTTCCCGCAGTCAGTGTTTGCGTACCCTCTTCAATTGTCCAAAGGTTAAGACCGCGATTGATCCACTCCAATGACATTATATCAAGGCTACGGCGAGCAGTTTTCAAATCATAACCGCTCTTCATCTCCAAACCAGCCCGCTCGTATGCCTCTTCACATACCTCTAGTATATCGAGATTGAAAGCA
>VTLG01002878.1_pt1 | contig 16144 bp, 38 predicted proteins | sample 4694571 | NCBI WGS metagenome assembly VTLG01 (sample SAMN12604809, study PRJNA352737) | marine metagenome | biome: ENVO:00000447; feature: ENVO:00000209|ENVO:00000569|ENVO:01000036; material: ENVO:00002151; isolation source: viral sequences binned using virsorter ...
GTTTTGAAAATTGTCCTTTACCTTCGATAACTTCCTGACGTGATTTTCTAAGATTTTTAATCACCCATGATGCACCTTTAACTATTTTTCCACCTGCATACCCTACACGCGCGATGCCGCCGGATGCAAAATCTTCTGGTGGTGGAAACTTAGAATCATATTTTTCCATAAATTTCCTATTTCCCATTTTAAGACGATCATCAATCATGTCGAATATACCTTTTCTTTGATCTTTCGTAAGTTTTTCAAATTTTACGTCTTGCTTATTCTCAATAATTCTTTTGCCAAACGCCTTAACATCATCATCTGTATTTGCGCTTAATCTTCTAAAAGTGTCTGCTTGTAAACCTCTATAAGCATCATCATCTAAGACTTCAAAAAGCTGTCTTGATCCAGGACGTGTAAATTGTTGGTTAACTGGAACATTGTGAATGCCTCCTGAAGGAAATTGAACTACATTCGATGGCGCTTTCTCAATTTCTTTCATAATAACAGTTTTCTCCATACCCTCTGCTGGTCTGGCAAATTGTGCTCTAAATCTTGTAAGAGCGTCACTATAAGACATTCTGCCCGACCTTAATAAAGGTCCTAAAACTTTTAAAAATTCGATTATTGCACTCATTAGTAATATACCCTTTTACTTCTTATAATTTTTTCCGGTTTGTAATCTTCTGGGTGGGGGATTAGTCCTCCCTGTCTGAATCGCATCACGGCTTGAGTCATACTATCGACTAAGTCGTCATGATCGCCATACGGGAATGCAGCACATTCCTCGATGACTTCCTGTGCAAACTCTTTGTGAGTGGGCGCCCATATGGTGCCGCTTTCAAATAAAGGGGCTACCGAGTTTACTCTTGTATGCTTATCATTTCCTTTTGAAGGTGTAAAGTTAATAACTGGAATGCCCATGTTTCGTAATTCGTAAGTCAGAGGTAATCCTGAGGCTTTGGCTTCAACGAGAACCGTCTCGGGTTCCCAGTATTTATATTGTTCGAGTGCTTTTCTACGAAGTTCGGGAAACTCGTATCTTCCTTTAACCGCATCGCATAAAATCAAATTCGGGGGTTTATCTTCATTTTCTCTAAAGACTCCCCATGTGGTAATCGCACTATAATCCGCTGTCTCGGTCTTCATAAAGGCAGTATCATAGGATTGAATGACATGATCTAACTTTGGCATGAAGTCGTGATCCCATTTCTTCCACCATTCTCTTTTGATGATGGCTCCTTCTTCAGAAGTTGGATTTTGCATCCATTGCGCGTTCCATTTGCCAAGCGATAATGAGGCTTTTACGGTTTGTAATTCCCCCAGCTTCCAGTACTCCGGCCATACGGGTTTACCACTCGGCATGATAGCCGGAAACTCAACGAGTTCCCACTGATCAGCTTTTGCTTCTTTTTGATGTTGCATTAACATGCCTGTTAAATCTTTTACATTCCACCTTGTCATTACGCAAACAATCTGTCCGCCGGGTTGTAAACGTTGTCTTGGTCCTGAGGTGTACCATTCGTAAGCTCGCTCTAATGCCGTTAAGTTTAGAGCGTCTTGCTCCGAGTGTGGGTCATCAATGATTAAAAGATCCGCACCTCGTCCTGTAATCGCTCCGCCAACACCGGCTGCGAAATACTCTCCGCCTTGCGCGGTTTCCCAGCGGCCTGCGGCTTGTGAATCTTCTCTGAGTCGTGTTCTAAAAATTTCTTGATACTCAGGGGAATCGATTAACGTTTTTGCTTTACGCCCGAACCGAATGGCAAGTTCCCCGGTATGGGTCGTTTGTATAATTTTTAATTTTGGGTTACGCCCGATCATCCAAGCGGGCAGCAAGGAGCTAGCGAACTCAGATTTTGTATGTCTAGGGGGCATATTAACAATAAGACGTTTAATCTTACCTTGTGCCATATCATTAAATTTTTTTGCAATAATTTTATGATGGGACCCCTGAATGAAATCTGGCCACATATGCTTAACAAAGCTTAAAAAGTCCTGCTTGATATTTGATTGTTTTTTCTTCTCCCCGTACCTGAGATACATCTTATAGAAGTCTCTTCTTACATCGGGTGGTAATTTTTTTATTTTTTCTAGATCTACGTGCATATATGGGACCCATAATGAATTTACAGGCTTAAACAGTCTAAATCAAGGTCTAAAGGGAAAATTTTGGGACCCCTTTTTTATTTATATATTAAATAATAAATGAATGTTCAAATTCCTGGCTGGAAATGGTTCCCACTATTGAAGGGGGAAACCCCCGCCGAGCGGCGTGAGCCGCGAGGCGAAGAGCCGCGCGCCGCGAGGCGCGCGACTTTTAGTTATGGACGAACTAAACTGTCATCTTGATATTGTTGTTGTGTAATTGGAATGCGTTGACCTAGTAAATCATTAACAAAGTAGTGTTCATGATTGCCACCACTAATCCATTTATAATCTTTATACCATGCATTATCACAATCAGTTTTTTTAGGCTCAACTGTTCTGCCAAAGTGATCGAGTGCAAGTGTGCCAAACTTATCAAACCAATCGGATTGACATTGGAATGAACAACAGTTGCCATTCATATAATAGAAGTCTGTTCTTCTTCTAGTCTGGTAATGCTTAGCGCCTTTAGGACCGCGTATGCGGTCCTTTGTTCTATACTCATGACACTTTGGTCCTTGGCAATATTTCATTGTATCCTCTCAATCTTTGCGTCAATCAATGTTCTATCATTTGACTTAAAACAATTACGAAGAATTTTATCATCTAATTCTTCTTGTAATTCTTGCGCAAAATATTCTGAAGCTTTTATTTCCAGAACAATCTTCATTCTTATTGTTTTTGACATTAGTGCCTCGTCGCTTTCTTCATGGCTTTGAAATCTTTAAAGTCGTCCGATGTTCTGACCATGTCTTTAATTTTAGGAAGAATTAAAAGCATCATAACCCATTCAACTTCTTCATCGGTCAAATGTTCATCAAGTGCTTTAACTCGTCTTACACTTTCTTCCGCGCTTTGTCCTCTACCTTGCCAAACAAAATCAACCGCACTCAAAATTTTTGAGTGCAGCCATTTTGGTAGTCTGTCGTCAACTGTTCTTTTTTGTGGTTTCATTTTCGCACCTCTAATATTTCCCATGATTTAGATGCGCATCTAATTCCATTGGCATCTACATCAAAGTATTTAATGTATGGATAACCATGTTTTTTGTGCGTTCCATAAAGACAATCCTTTGTCCACTTTGCGGCTCTTGTAATTGTCTTGCCATGTTTATCTGCGTAATATTTAATTGTGAAATAAACATCGATATCAAACTTCTGATTAAAATGGGATTTCATCGTCCACCTCTTTTGCTTTCTTGATTTTTTTTAATCTTTCATTTGCGTCAATTATTTTTGTTTGTGTTTCATTTTGAAGTTTATAAAGAACAGTTAATTCTGTTAAAACTTCTAAATGGTCTTGTTGATCGTATTTAGTCATTTGTTCGTCCTTTCGTAGTTGTTATTAATACTGGGATATTATATTAAATATCCCAGTATGTCAAGTCTTATTTTTGTGCTTGTTGTTGCTCGTATTTTATTCGAGCCGCTATTTTATCCTTTCTTGTTTGAGTTTTATTCTTCATTGACTTTAACATTTCAGCCGCATTTTTAGGATTGTAAATCATTAGACCAGAACTATTACATCTAATAATTTCAGCTTCATTCATTTCCAATCCGCTTTCAGTTGCGAACTCAATGGCTTCATCAAGATATTTATATCCTTTGATTACATCTTTAATGAATTTAGTTTGTTCTAAAACTGATTTAATCCATTTATAATGTGCCATGATTAATTGACCTTTGGCTTGTTGCCAGATTACAAAAGTATTAAATTCTTCTTTTGAAACTGGTATCTGTCTATCACGACAATACTCACGACCAATCAAATCCAACTCATAATCTGAGTTCCAATCTCTTGCGTGAGAAATTTCATTTCCTCTACCGCCAGAAAATCCAAGTGCTTTCTCATTAGCATCATTGAATTTAGTTTGGTGTGGATTTCTATCTTTGCCCTCCATTTCAATATTTATATCTGGATTGCAATTTTCTTTTGCTTTTAACTCATCTCTAAAATAAGCATAAGCAAAGTCACGACTTTCTGGTCTATAATTATCAGTATCATCTTGACGATCAACTCCATCAATGTCACCATTTAAACGAAAGTCAAAATGCTTTGTCACATACTTGTCATCTTGCTCGTCATGTGTTTGAGAGTGAAGATGTGCATTATCAGTTTGGTCATCTTCGCCGCCATCTTTCTTCGCCATATAACCAAAATGAAAGCAACTATCTTTTGCAATAGTATTTACATTAGGATATTTGTCTTGAAGATAATGTGCCATGTCCACATCTTTTTTAGGATATTGTCTTGTCACGCATTCTTGTGCCAGTTTCCAAGTAGCATTTTGCTTGTCCAAAAAACTCTCTCTTAATTGAAAGAATTTTTCTTTCTCTTGCGTGTTTTCTTGTTCAAGATGTACTCGCATACGATTTGCGATCTTATTACGATACTCTTGATTTAGTCTTATTCTACTCATTATTTTCTTCCTCACTTTCTTCTTTATTTGTATCATCATATTCTACACAAGTCATAGTATTTAATTTATTTTCTCGTGCTAGTTCTTCAACTTCTTCTATTGGTAAGTTCCACCACATTACTCTTTTAGTCATTTTGTCCTTTCTGTTTGTTATACATAACAAGATTTTTAAACTATTGACAAAGGTAAGTCAAGTATTATATAAGATAATATATGAACAATAAAGAAATAGCATATCAAAAAACACTAGATTACGTGTTTAAACATAGATGTCATTATTGCGGTTGCACACCCAAAAATGATGAATGGGCGGGAGAAAACCCAAATGTATGTATTGATTGCAAAACGGATTTAGAATGATTGTAGATAGTATTTGGTTTTATCCGATTATGTTTTTTGTTGGACTAGCAATACTATTTTTGTTTGACATTTAAACTTGAGCCCAGATCCAGTGCCCAGAGATTAAGAGGATATCCCGCTGGATCTGGGGTCAAGTCCGCGACGACAGCTCGGTATCCGATACCGGGCTTGGCCACTTTAGAATGATTCTAAATTATGAAAAAATTAAAATTTAAAAAAAGCTTCAAGCCGCAAGCAACAAGCTTGACTGAAGACCTGGGATCTTGTAGGATGAGTTATGAAAGGAAAAACTATGAAAAAAATAATGTTTAGAGGTGAACAAGTTGAAGTCCCATTTGAGGATGCAGATTACAGACTGGATGGCGAGAAAGATGTTGAGATCCAGAATCCATTCAGCGGTGAGAAGGCCACAGTGCCTGCATACGCTGCAGCTGTTTATGATGTGATCATGGGTGCACAGGTTACACACAATTATGGCCTGGTCCAGAAGGGCTGCGACTGGTTTAGCAGGAAGTTTCCAAAACAATATATGGTGCTACTTGACTAAAGATATTGAAACAAAAAGAGCGGAGCTACTACATTTTATTAAAACTGTAGGGGCTCCGCATATCTGGTCAACTTATAATTTTTATTTAAAAGAAACCGGATGCGAAGAATTAATTCCGGAAGGATCACAAGAGGACAATAAGATCTAAACACCACAAGCCGCAAGCGTCAAGCCGCAAGCTTGACAGGGCCTGAGCTATGGGATAGTATGGGATTATGTCTTCACGATTTCAACCCTGCGATCTCTTTAGAACCTTTGAGACAGAGAAGGAATTTAATGAGTACGTAGAGGGTCACAGTTTGTCAGAAGAGCGTAGGCTCCTTTGGCTTGGTTTTGCTTTCGGCTGCAATTTTGCCGTGAACAAGATCAATAAAGATTTGGCCAAGAACAAGGACCAAATCATATTTCCTCCAGTGAGGAAAAAAGACTAGAACGTCTTCAGCTCCGGGCGCCGCAGGCGCCCTGGGCAAATAAAAAATAAAACAAGAGCCACAAGCAACAAGCGTCAAGCAATTGACACAATTGGATGATATAAGATTTTATGTTAGTCAAAGAAGCAAAAAAAATAACAGGTTCAATGACCAGGACCAAGAAGATGCCTGGACTGAGCTACAGCCTGCCAGCCTGGGAATGCCAAGTAGGTTCCAAGCTCCGAGCTGTGAAGGGCTCAGTGTGCTCAGGATGCTACGCGTTGAAGGGCAACTATACCCGTTACCCAAATATTAAAAAAGCTCAGTACTACCGCCTTCAGTCGCTCAGGGACCCACGCTGGATCCCGGCCATGGTAGCACAAATCAAGAGGCAAAAATTTTTTAGATGGCACGATGCCGGAGACCTTCAGGGCGCCTGGCACCTCACGAACATATTCGAAGTGTGTAAGTTAACGCCAAGCGTCAAGCACTGGTTGCCAACGCGTGAAGTGAAATATACCAGTCTCATGGATCCAGACATAGTTCCAACAAATTTAAAAATTATAATATCCGATCATATGATTGACCAGGTAACACCAGTCAAGCACTGGCCCTTCACGTCAGGCGTGACCACGAAGCACGACGCAACGTGCCCGGCCCCTTCACAAGGTGGCAAATGTGGCAGCTGCAGAGCATGCTGGGACCGTAGTGTAGCCCGGGTGACATATGGGAAGCACTAAGTCATGTCTAGCCTTCAACGGAAACGGAACAATAATAGATACAAGCTGCAAGCTTCAAGCGACAAGCTTCAAGCGCCAAGCGCGGAGAGTCTCAAGCCACAAGCCTCAAGCCCCAAGCAGCAAGCCTCAAGCTTCAAGCCGCAAGCGACAAGCTCCTCAATCTTAAATCCCTCATAAAGTTTCACGTCGCTAGAAGCGAGGTGCTTTGCTAAGATAAAACTATTCTTCGGATGTAGTTTATGGAATGCAATTTGGTGTGGTGAGAAACGAATTTTTCTACCCTTTGTTACTTTCAGTTCAACAGTGAAAAAGTGCCCAGAACTATTGTAGCCCAATAGATCAGGAGTACCGAATACGCTGCTATTTTCCAGCCTTGTCCATTTAATTTGTGGTGTATTTCTTTTAAGCTCATGCCAAAATTTTGTCTCTGGTTTCACAACAAATTTGGCGTTACAGTAACAGTTTGGGTTTACCCATTTTCCAAGATTCTTGCGGAGAAATTTCCAAGACAATTCTGTGAGTTTCTCTAACTCCAATCACATTATTTTGCAAGAGATAAATTCTTTTAATATCAAAAAATCCATCCGGAGACCTAAACTCTCCATGAGGAACCTTAACTTGAATACGAGCTTCTTTACAAACGGGAGATTCTATAAATTTTGACAATTGTTTTATAAATTCTTTTCCTGTTATCATGCGTTGACTTGTACTTTAAGTTACTGTAAAAGTCAAGAATGGTTATAAAAACAATAGCAAAAACAGTCTATCGATCTGTTAAAAAAAACGAAGCAAAAAAAGGATTTGTAAAAGGTTCACTTAAAGGAAGGTTTTTCTCTGACTACAAAAAAACAGTCAAAGACATATCCAAAGAAATACCTAAAAAAGAAAGAGTGATATTAAAATCTGATTTAAGCAAAAAACAACATAACGTGGGTAAAAAACTGTTTATGAAATATGTCCCAGAAAAATTTGGTAAATTTGGAGGAGGAAAGCCTGCCAGACATGGCAGAATAATTCTACCAAAAGGAGCTAACGTTAAGGTAGACAGAAAACTAACTAAAGAAGTAAGAAAAAAATAGTGGGTGTTCCAAAAAGATTAACAGAAATGCAACAGAAATTTGCTCATGAACTCGTGAGCAATGAAGGCCGTAAGTATGGCTATCAATGTGCTATTGATGCAGGTTATGCTAAGGACCGGGCAAGACAAACAGCTTGGGAATTACAGAATCCTAAAATGCATCCGCTTGTAGTTAAATACATTGGTGAACTCAGAGAAGAATATCAAAAGAAATATGCTGTAACATTTGAGCGTCACATCTCAGAACTAGGTAAGATTCGACAAGATGCTCTTAACAAGGGAGCCTGGTCTGCAGCTGTAAATGCTGAAGTGGCAAGAGGTAAGGCAGCAGGATTATATATTGAACAAAAGATTATACGAACAGGAAAGCTAGATGATTTATCCGAAGAAGAATTAGAAAAACGTATGAAAGAAATTATAGATCAGTACGCACCTATCCTAGAGGGTAAAGTGGATACCGCTGACATTAAGAAAAAACAAAAACAGTTAAGACTTAAGCGTGCAGAACCACTGAAAAATAATAAGCCACAGCAAAAAGTGCTAAAGCCATTACATAAACTAAATACTTCTGAAAAGGTGGTAACATCTAATTCAACTTCCTCATCTTCTTCACACACGACAAAGGAATAATTGTTCTCTCACCAAATACTATTCCATCTTCATCCTGATCGTAACTTGCAAAGATCTTAATTACACAATCATTTTTTTCATACAACCAACCTTCACTCACCGGTGTTGCTAATTTCATTCTATCAAACTCTTTGTTGGTAGCCCATCCTGAATCGGAAGCAATATCAAACCACTCAATCCGATACTTTGAATACGGGATAAGATTTTTTCTTATGCTTGCGGTTCTTAATTTTCTTTTGGGTTTTTTTCTCTTCATGCTTTTTCCTCCCATAGTAATAGTCAGGGTTATGTATCCTGTTAAACATATCAAAAAAATTTTCCTCAGTCATTAGCTTTAAATACACTCAACTGACATATCTGACAAATTTTAAAATATTTTTGAAAGAAATATTTTTTTGAAAATAAACGTGTCAGTTTTGTCAGTTTTGTCAGTAACGTTGTATTATTGTTGTGTAATAATGCTTTTTGGGCTGTACCGTTACTGACAAACTTGAAAAGTGGTTTGTCAGTTTTGTCAGTAAAAAATGCGTTTTATGCGGGTTTTTGACTTTTGAGCTTATAAAACCGATCAATTTTACCCAAAAATTTATGCTTAAAACGGGTAAATTCACCCCCATTTGAGGTAAATTTCTGGAAAAAACCGTCTTTTGAGCACATTAAAATGACCCCTTGATCGATACAAGTGCCATAAATGACGTCATGTGCCATGGCATATGCTGCCAGCTGAAGGAAATAATCTTCTACCCATTCTCTCTTTTTAGGCTTGTTGGTCTGTTTAAAATCTATTATACTTTCGCGTCCAGAATAAATTCCACATAAATCAGTTTGACCAGCATACAGTCCAGGATAAAATAATGTTACTTCCGACCCCCAAATTTCTTCCATTCCCGATAAGCCTTGATCGATAATAGCCCTGGCCATGCTCCTCGCCGCTTGCCCCTCGGTGCTGAGATCGAGTAGCTTTTCTTCCCGAAGATAGTATTCCAGATACTCGTGCATAGCTGTGCCACGCTTCGCTGCCTCATTTTTGACACGTTCTGCCTCATTTTCGCCAACTTTAGCTTTCCACCTTGCAAGGCTTTCGATCTTCTCAGCAGTCTGTGTCGCCTGTAGTATCGTTGTAACACTAGGTAGTATTTCGTTAGAGACATCATAATGACGGTTCCCTTCAATTAAACTTCTAGTACTATTTGGGTATTTATATAATTTATTCCACTTCATTTCAATTCCTAGTCAACAATGGGATCATGAGTCAACATTTCCATTTGCTCGAGTCTTGTTTTAGGTTCTTTTAGAATATGATTTCCATCACGAGATACAGGGTGATGAACACGAACATCGCGGTCATTTGTATATCGTAAGGGAAGTTTGTCATTTTTGTTTTCGTAGTGGTTAATAATTTTTTGTAATTTTTTACGTTTAACATGAGTATAAGAAATAATCAACTTTGCAAATTTATAAGCGTCTCGATGATAGCATCTCCATCGAAGTTGATCTTTCCAATGAGGTTTTGAAGAGGGAGATTTGTTTTTAATGTTAAGACTAACTTTTCCGATCTTTAAAGTCTTATGCAGCCAGCGGACAATCGGCATATCGGTCATGCTCACTGTGCATTCAATATTCGCTTCGACGTAGCGTCTAGGTTTATTTTTTCTTTTATGAGCAAGCTTTTTAACAAAATAAGCGCAACCTTCTCCATCAAAAAGACCAGCGATATAGGCTAATTCTAATTGTGTGGGCATTTACGCTTTTTCCATTTACGGTAGCCTTTGATCCATTCATTTGAATCTCGATACTTCCAACGCTTGTCCCAGGCCCAGTTATGTAACTTGCCTGCATAAACTTCTATGAGTCTGTAGATTGTATCCATTGTTTGTTCCTCCTTATTAATCTTTGTGCGACACCAACAATTTGAAAGATATTCCAATCGGGCTTTCTAGCCTTGATGATGTCTATAATTTTAGCGAGTGCCTTGAGATAAGGCAGCGGCTTCTCTTTTCGCGGCATAATATGCATTCCCTGTTAAATGTTTTTTATTTATTTTTTTTCTTCGAGGCGCAGTAATTCTGAGCTTAACATCTACATTCCAGCCATTTTCTCTTAAAACTTTTTTGCGTATTTTTTCTCTAACATAAGCATGATTCCTACCTGCCATTTCGCAAATGTGTTGAAAATCTGGGCTGTTACTGGTTAAAAAGCTTCTTGCTGCTTGCTTCTCCAGTCTTGGTACATGAGGCGCAAATGCATCATGAACGGCTTGAGACAGGATTGCAATAAATAATCGCTTTTGCGGGCAATCAATTTTATCTGAAGCGTAGGCGGGGCTTGATTTAATAAAACGGCTCATCAGTGTAAAAATTTCTTTAAATAATCTTCAGGTTCAGGATAAGGTTTAACTTCAGTATCCATGACCGTTTTAATCATGGCTTTATATTCATTTTCATCTAAATGAGTTTTATAGAGTCTCATGGCAATGGCCATATACGTGGCAGCTACGGCTTGAACATCAAAGTCACGCATAAATTCAACGGCATGACCAAATGTTTCTTGATAGATCCACTCTAAATCTTCATTACTGTGTTTCGGCTTTTCGTCTTTCATAGTTTATAAACCTTTCTGAGTTTTCCATATTTAATATATCATTTTCTCGGTACCCGTTCTCAATGGCCCATTCTTCATGGAGGTCATAGATTTTTTGGCTTTCACTATTCACTAGTTTCTTTTTTTTCCTAGCAATCACCTCGGGTCTTTTTTCGTACTCTTTCATGTAGAGTCTCTTCTTCTCCTTATTCTCTTCTTTTTCATAGTATCGCTTTCTAGCCCTGTAACGACTAGCGTGATACATGTGTTTAGAAGTTTGCATCGCTCATTTTAGCAATCATGTCAGTAACCTGTTGAGATAACTTTTTATTATCTTGTTTGACTTGGTCCAATTCTCCAGTGAGTCTTTTATTTTCCTCAACTAGAAACTTGTAGTCATAGTGCTTCGTATATTGAAGACTACTCACTTGACCTTGCAAAGTTTTGATTAGCTGCTTTGCTTCTGCTAATTCATCACTCATGTTTTCCTCCTTTTTTCTTTATCATTTCATACGCGTGCCTTTTTAAATCTTTATCGGTGCTCATAATGGTAAGCACGTCCACACCATTATAGGCTTTAACATAGGCATTTTGTGATACAGCAATAGATGTACCTGAGGCCAGTAGTGCAAATTCACTACAGCCATTACAGGCTACTAAGATAACGCAGAGCATGAATATTTTTCGTATCATTTTCTACCTCTCCTTGATTATCGCATGCTTCACAGTCAATAACCACCCTTAAATTTGAGGTTTGATCCTTAAAAATTTTCCGGTAGCCATTGCCCATGCAGGCAGGACAAACAAATTTACTGTGTTTTGTCTTTGCCATTGTTTTCTTTAGTTTTAACAGGTTCTAAACTTGCAATCATTGCAACTAAACCTGCCACTTCAATGTAAGGGCGTTTTGCTAAATACTTTAAAAGTTCCTTTTTTTGATCTTGAGAAATTTTGAACATTTATTTTTCCGCCTTTCCATTAAGTCTTTTCATTTCTTTATTCACTAAAATATTAATCGTTTGACTACGACTTAAAATCGTGTGGGGCTCAATGACCCTACGAATTTTATCTATCTTAGCGTATGTGTCTTTAGACAAAGAAACGTTTTTATATTTACTAATGTCTGTCATGTGTTATACCTCTTTCTATATTGTTTCATAACAATATGGGATATTATATAAATTTTACAAGATTGTCAATGAAATATTTTTTAATTCTATGGGTGTGTTCTGCGATAAATGCATCGTGTATTGTACCCCCTATTACTATCCCAGAAACCTTTAATAGTCATAATGCGTGCGTGTCCGCAGGGTATGCACAAGGCTTCAATGTGTTCAAAGCGATAGATCCAATCGTTGCTGAACAACAAAAGCTTTTTGTAGCTTTTCACTGCGATCCAGAGACTAGTATTTAATTCATAATAACCCCCGTAGTTTCCGTGCACGTACTACCTACGGAGGCAAAGGCTCAGTTGCTGTACTCCCAGGCGCGAAGCTTAGGGAATCTTATACGCTAACCGCAACAGCTTCTTAGCGCTAGGCATTGGTGCTGTGAGGCCCGTCCTTTTCAATTACTCTGCCAACTCATTTACATATCCAACCCAACAGTAATTTACCATCAGCGTTGTACCATCCTTGCAGTTTAGGATCGCCATTTCTTTCGTTATAGAATTTCATATTCACATCTACCCAGGCTTCAGCGATTCCGTCGCAATTCCCGTTATGCTTGAATTTGACTTTTTCTATGTCTATTCCGTTTGTGCTCAACAGTAGTATAATGACTATGTATTTCACTCCATCTCCTTACGGCGTTGTACCACAATTCTTTAGCTTCTTCAGTTCTTTCTTTATCCCATTTCTGGTATGCTTTATTGATTTCTTCCATCTTTAATAAACTTTATTAGTTTATGTCCTTTCTTATTTACGTAAGCAATCTTACCAGTAAACTTTGGAGTTTTCAGTAGTAAACTTTTAAACATTTTCTTCCAGCTCATGTACTGAACTTTCTCTTCCTTACCAGTGTCGTCTGTTATTGTATATTCGTATCTCATGCTTTCTTTATCATATATAGGTTAATGTAGGATTAATGTCAACCTTTAAAAACACGTTTTCGGCCCTGACCACGCGATTTTTTTCGTTTGCTGTGTTTATTGGGCCTTTTTGAATGACGTTTAGGTCGTCTTTTCTTTGGCTTCTTCTTATAACTGGAAACCCCAAAAAGAGGTTTCTTCTTACGTGCCATGATCTTCTTCTAGAATTTTATCCGAACCTATTGGAAGATATTTAATAACACCATTAATGTATTGTTTTACATCTTCACCACAAGTCATACATCTGTATTGATCACTAACAACAGATACAAAACTTACTTGCATATCACAATGTGGACATAACCCTGCTGTAATTTCAGGATTAAATTTAATGTGTTTGCCTTTAAAGAATGGGCTCATACTTGGTCTTACCATTTTCTTTGTAAGCACGCAAATATTGTCTTCGATTGTTGCTCTCTGAATATGAGCAGTGCACCCACCCCGAATTTGGATCTGATTCTTTCCAATACTCAAGAATAAGTTGATCGTAGTTTGTGTTGTAGTGAATCCAATCCGCAAGTTCTCTATTTGATACGCCAAAGATTTCGAAGTCCGCCGCTTCTCCACGGGCATGTTGCGATGTAATTTTTGAGCCTATGGCAGTACACAATTCTGGAGAGCGATATCCGCTGGAAACGCTAACTACCTGCTCAAAATGGTCTCTAATAGGCTGTAGGACGTTCTCACAGAGCTTTTTTAGGTTTTCCTGGTGCTCGGTACTAGGTGTATTATCTATGCCTTTTCTTTCGGCTGTCTGTGACTTTGTAAGCTCGTTTAGGCTAAAGTTTTCCGTCAGTTTCATCTTTTTTATCTTGTAATTTATCTAAATCGTCTGTGGTATATTCTAACTTTTGTAGTGCTCTTTTCAAGGCTGAATCTTTAGCCTTACAGGCATCAGTTAATTCATTAACCTGCTCTTTAAGCACTCTGACCTGCTCTTTATACTCAGCAATAATTTCTTGATAATCTGCTTTAGCCATTAGTTCAATATAATTTTCGTAATGTGTTTTTCACCTAAGTATAACTCAATTTCAGCTTTAGTTTTAATACATTTATAAGATACCGTTTCACTATACTGGCGTTCCGCTTCGCGTTTTCCGCGCAAACAAACTCCCATCGAGGGCTGAATACGGTGTTCCTTAATTTCTCCGTTTACAAACATGAGTAATGCAAAAACTGTCTCAATCATTATTGTGCTCCATTCTTATAGTGAATCTCTCGATTCGAATCTTTTAGCTTTTCAATATCTTCGAGAGCCTTAGTCATTTGTTTACTTAAAAATTCTATATTTACTTTATTATGCATCATGTTTTCAATTTGTTTATTAATACGATCGGTGGTTTTGTACAAATCTTCCAGCATCATGAACTGCTCAGAATCCGCGGGCAATGAACCAAGTTGTCCACGTGGCCATTTGATTCTAAACTCACTATTCATCTCTAAATCTTTTTCCATAATCTCTACCTTAGTAAGCATACGATTTTGGGTTTCAATGATACCGAAGTAAGCCCAGGTCCCGATCGCGACCATGGCGATCAAAGAGGCTACCGTTTTCATCGGCATCTGAACTGCTGCCTCCTCCGAGATTTTTAATGGTTTGCCCATATTAGTTTGATAGTGGATTAGATGTACTTACTTTGATTTCCTCTATTTGCAACTTCAGTAATTCAATTTCTTTTTCTAATACTGCATTTGATTTAGCATTATTAGAAATTCCAGCAATATTATCAGAAATCATTTTCTGGTTATTACCTATTTGTTGTGCAAGAGGTGTAAGATCAGGTCCTGTTTGTTCAGTCAAAGCATTAAGTTTAGTTGTAATTTCACCATACTTAACAAAGCCACCACCTATAGCAACAATAGCTGCTATTAATGCAGCCACGCCTGCTAATTGATCCTTCAAGTTAAATTTTCCCATTTTTTAATTGCTCCAGTTCTATTAATAACTTTTGTTTTTTGAGATTAATCTCATGCAAGGCATTTGCCTTGATCGCTACTTTATCAGTTTTGATGTAGCTTGCAAGACTGACATTATCGTAAATTTGCCTATTATCAAAGATATTTAATTGGTCTAAATAGATGTCTTTTGGCTTATAAAATAAGGCCTTTGAATACAGATCTAGTGAAGCTTGTTCACTAGTCATAGCTTCTAATTTTATAATATTTTTGATCTCTAGATTTTTAGCAATGTCTTTGACTTCAGAGTCAACTTTATCCATTACTCTGTCAATATTTTTAACGAGAGCTTTTTTCTGTTGTATCTCTTTTTGTTTGGAAGTATTTGCTGACGAAACCTCTGTAGGGCTTTCGCTACTGGATTCCTCTTCAGCACTTTCTTTTTCTTCCTTCGCTTCTTCTTTTTTAGCAACCTTAGATTCTTTTTTTATCTTTTCTTTTTTTTCTTCTTTAACTTCTTTTTTTTCTTCGACTGCTTTTTCTTTTTTTTCTTCATGAGTGTTTTGTACCATTTTTGTAGGTTGTTTTGCAACTGTTTCTTTCCCTGGAGGAGCAGAGGCTACGGCTTTCGCTTTTGGCTCTTCCTTCGGCGTTGATGAAACCGTTTCTTTTTTAGATACCATTGGTAATGTTTCCTTAGGCGTTTCTGTCTTTGCACTTATTGTCTCCTGAACTGTTTCGATAACTTGTTTCTTAATAGTCTGAACTGTTTTTGTTTCTTTTAATTCTACTATTGCTGTTTCCATTTTAGCAACAGTTTCTATGGGTGCCGCTGCTGGAGTATAAACCTGTAATTCAATTGTTTCTTCTTCAAACGAAAAAAACTCTTCAAAAGAAGTCTCTTCCTCTATTTCCATAGAGAATGTTACAGGGTCTTCTGCAACAACACTAACTGTTTCAGCAAAAATTTCTTCTAGTTCTGCAAAAGTTGTTTCTACACTTGTAAGAGCAGTTTGTGATTCAGTCGATATTGTAACATAGTCTTCACTATCAAAAGTCATTAATAATTGTGCTCCTAATAAGTTAGGACCTCTTTGATTAGCATGGGTTGACGTTGAACCAGATCCGTCGACGCCCTCCCAGGACCATTCATATTTACTAGCTCCAGTTCCTGTATAAACTAATTGATTGGTGAAAGTTTCTGAGTTGGCGTGATAACCCGCATCATTTGTTCTTGTTTGAGTTACAGCTGCTAGTTCCTC
>VTLG01005420.1_pt1 | contig 16141 bp, 16 predicted proteins | sample 4694571 | NCBI WGS metagenome assembly VTLG01 (sample SAMN12604809, study PRJNA352737) | marine metagenome | biome: ENVO:00000447; feature: ENVO:00000209|ENVO:00000569|ENVO:01000036; material: ENVO:00002151; isolation source: viral sequences binned using virsorter ...
CGAACCAGTTGAGGTTGCTGAACCACTTATACTACCAGTTATGAAAGCATCACCATGTACCTCAAGATGAAAATCAGGTGTTTTATTTGTAAAACCTACGCCAAATTTCTTTTCAACTCTACCGAATCCAAACACATCTAATTGTAAACCTGGACTATCCGTGCCTATACCAAGTCTTGCTGTAGAACCCTCTAGAGCTAATACACCTGTAGAATCATAGCTAAAATGAACAGTACCACTACTAATATCTGATACTCCTGGTGTAATTCTAAATCTGTCGGAATCAGAATTATCGATTCCCATGATATATCTTTTCGTACCAGTTAGTAAGAACTGTACTACAGCATCACCAGTACCATCTTGTTCAATTAGTAACCCATTTGTCGTATCTGTTGTAGAGTCATCTCTGAATAAATGGAGCTGAGCAGATGGATTTGTGAGGCCAATGCCAATCTTATCTGGTACATGAACCGAACCAAACGAACCAGTTGATATTGATGAACCACTTATTAATGCTGCTGTACCATCTGAAAAAGATGCAACTCCAGCGTAACTTGATGCCTCGACTCTACCAAAAGAACCAGTTGAGGTTGCTGAACCACTAATTCCACCAGCGGCATCAATTGCCCCACTAGCAGTTACTGAACCAACTACATTGACTGAATCAGCAAAATTTACCGAGTCACCAGCTGTACGAGATTCAAAAGCGTCAGCTGAAACAACACCACTAGCACTTACATTACCATCAACGATTAAATGACCAAATGAACCAGTTGATATTGATGAACCACTAATTGAACCAGAACCAGTCAATGTTATAGAACCAGTTATCTCAAGTGAACCGGTCACATCGAAAAATGTAGTCACATATTCTATGTGATTACCATGTGGAGCAACCCTCATGAATTTACCAGCGTTAGCGGAGTTTACACCAGGTAATCCATTACCGACTGAAAAATGAGCATTACCTGAGGTATTGTCTTGGAATGTCAATTCCATAGTGCTTGGAGACACTGCTAAAATTCGTTCTGGTATTATAACACTATTTGTATCATCATATACTGTTACTGCTGGAAACTGTTCTCCAAGACTATGTGTTACATACCAATTTGTACCGGCTGTACCTTGACTGTGTATAAATGTTCTACCACTAACACTACTCATACCACCAACACCAAACATTGCTATACCACTAATAGGATGACTAAAGGTCAATACTGATTGATTAGCATTTGTAGCAGTCACAGATGTCGGTATAACTATTTGGTCATTACCATCATATACGGTAACATTAGGATATTTTACTCCTAGTGCATGAGTTATTGACCAAGTAGAGGCTGCTGTTGCTTGTGAGTGAACGTGTCTGGCTCCAGCTTGTCCATGAAACGAACCACTAAAAGAACCTGTCAAATGAGTGGAGAACATATCTCCTGTGTTTACTAAGTCTCTGAAAGAACCAGATTCTGAAGCACTTACACTTCCAACAATTGTAAGTGAATCACTTGGACTAGAGGTGCCAATGCCAACTCTACCAGAACTATCAATGGTCACTCTATCGTTTGCATTAGTACGAAAATGCATTTTATCAGTATTGTTATCGTATCTTATTTGACCAATATCAGCATCGCCTGTATCACCCAAATCGATGATGGCATCTAAGGCTGTGCCAGTTGTTAATCTTATACCTACATTTGAACTTGTATCTTTTATCTCTAATTTTCTAGCTGGGCTTATAGAACCAATTCCAACATTACCTGTTAGAAAATAATGGTCTTGACCAGAACCACTTTGTCTAAATGAACCGGTAAAATTATGTATGTCATCTTGAGTATCACCAAATTTTGATGAACCACTTACAAATACTATTGATGAACTGACAAACTCTGTGTGGAATTCTTCAGCTGTGACTTTACCACCAACTGTTAAATCACCAGTAAGAAGTCCATCACCAACAACGTGTAATTTGGCCGATGGACTTGATGTGCCAACTGCTAAATTACCTGAACTATCTATTCGTACTTGTTCGGTTAAATTGGCTCCATTGGCACGTGTTTGAAATGTTAGAGCTCCTGCATAATTATTTGAAGTTCCATTTTCTTTGAGTCCTCTGATTTCACCAAAAATAGTATCAGAGTTCCCAACAAATTTTCCACCAAATGCAATACCACCACCAACTCCTTCAGCCATCGCTGTTGTGTCAATAAGTTGCATTGTGTGATAACTACCATTACCATTACTCGGAGTAACATTATTACCTCTGACATCAAGATAACTATGAGGAGTTGATAAGGCAGTAGCAATATCTAAACCGATACCTACCTTAGATTTAAATCTTCCATCACCAAACGAACCAGTTGAGGTTGATGAACCACTTATGTTTCCAGTAAAAAAAGCATTTCCAACAACATGAAGTTGATGAGCTGGCGTATCTGTTCCAATACTTAATCCAGTTGCATCAATTGATACCTTATCAGCATTATTTATCTTTAAAGCAATTTGTTGTCCACTAGCAGCATTTACAATTGTTTTACCAGAACTATTTTGAGCTAATCCAAAACTTTGAGCTCCGTCTAAATCAACATGACTGAATCCAGCCATATCTGAAAAACCTATGTGACCTATATGAGCTCTTCCAAATTCAAAACTAGCATCTGTATCGGCATTCCCAAGTTCTAAATGTCCAAACGAACCTGTTTTAGTAGATGAACTACTTACATTACCATCAATTGTTATGTCATCATTAAAGGTTATGGTTGTACCACCAGCAACAGACTCGAAGGCATCTGCTTTTACCACACCACTAGCTGTTACATTACCAGTAAGTGTAATAGAATCACTAGCAATTAATTCTTGTGTTGAACCTGATATTATATAAGAACCACTTAATCGTGTTTCTAATTGTTGACCTCTTAGTATTGCCATTTATATCCTTGTTTTCTAGCCTCAACAAATTCTGTAAAAGATAGATTTGGTTTATTTACCTCTAATAAATATCTCTTGTATGACCTTTTATACTGTCCAATAGAAATTTTACTTTTATGTTCAATAGACTTTGGTTGTTTCATTTTTTGTATTGTTTCCAAAGTTAGTTTTCTATCCATTTGGGCACAAGATTTACAAACTGAATTATTACCAACTGCTCTATCAAAAGAATCTTTTCTTGTATAATATATCAATTTACTGCAATCTGGACATTTTCTATTTTTTCTATTTAACCAATGTCTTTTTCTCATAATAATAAATATCAAGAATTAGTAAAAGAAAAGTGGAACTAGTTAACTATTTTGTTCTTCTTCCCAAGTAGCCCCATCAATTGTACCATTATTACCTTCACCACTTAAATCCGTTACCGTAGTGCCTGAACCTTCATCTATTTTCCAATAAGCTTGTAAATCATCTTCATTTAAAAGATTATAAGGTTCACCGTTATTGTAATAAAGAGCAGCTTTACTTGTTTTATCTCCACTAAATACTGCAAACTCTCTAATACTACCTTCAAAATGATGACTATCATTAGTTGAATCATTTCTATATGAACCGATAGTTAATGGTTGTGATTGATTATTTAAATTTCCTATACCACCAGATGTTTTATAAGTATTTACCTCTATTAATACTCCATCTACATATAATTTTGAACCTGTTATTGCATTTACATCATTGTATAACATCCAATGATGCCACTCACCATCATCTTGGGCAGAAGTATCTTCCCAATATACATACCAATTATTTCCATTCCATATTAAAGGTCTATTTGAACTAAAATTTGGAGTGAAAGCTCCTCTTTTTTGACTACCATAACCAAATACAGAATAGTTTCTAGCAGTTTCAGTTGATTTGTACCAAAAAGAATAAGTTTTAAGTAAAGGTGTGGCGTTACTACCCGAAAAATTAGTTGTAACTTCATCATTATTACCATCAAAAGTTAAATAAGTATAAGTACCTGCAAATTTACCCCATGCAACTATTTCATCCCTTTCTTCCATATCAAAACCTATACTATCATTATCAACCTTTAACAATAATACAGAACCAGATTGTTCTATTGTAAGTGCATCATGTTCCATCATTTGTCCATTTAAGAAAAAAGTAAAATCATCTTCAGAAGTAGCAGTCATACCAGATGGAGCAGAGGCGGTAACAGCTGAAAAACTAGCTGTACTAATACTAACAAAACTACCTGTGGTTGCAAAACATTTTCTTAGATAAGTTTGTTGTGAATTTGTTTGGTCATCTATATAAGTTCTAACAGCATTCTCTGTAGGTAGTGTGACACTATTAGAGTCTCCTAAAGACGTGTCATTTGAAAATTCTCTAACTGTGTAATTACCATTCCAATCTATTGAGCCAGAACTCAAAATACTCCCACTAAATTGATGTGTATCATCAGAGGTGTCTCCAAATATAGTAGAACCACTATCAAATATTGTAAACGATTGTGATGAGATGGTTTCTAAATTCTCAGCTGTTAAAGTTCCTTCAATAGTAACATTATTGAAAGCTAATAAACTACCTTTACTAACCAAAGAGCCGGCTAACGTAAAGGAGCCAGTAATAGAGGCTTCTGATAGTGAAGCTGATACGGTAGCTCCTGACAATATTAAACTACCACTATCGATTATTATTTTATTAGTTGTGACTACATCAAAAGATACATTTGAATCTGTGGATACGTCTTGTCCTATAGAAAAAAGTGTTATTTGAGATGGACTGATATTTCCAAATAATTCTGTGTTATTTGGATTGATTGTAACACCAGTATTTTGTTGAAAAATTAGTGGTTTTTTAAATACGAAAGCCATCGTAGTCCCTAAGAATTAAATTTACCTATAGCCAATACCTCATCATCAGCCTCCATATCATAACCTATACTTTCATTATCAACTATTAATCTGAATGTTGTGGATTCTTGCTGAATTTGAATAGCATCGTGTTCCATATATTGACCATTTATAAAAAATATAAAATCGTTCTCAGAGGTGGCTGTCATATCACTAGGAGCTGAAGCGGTGACCGCTGAAAAACTAGCTGTACCTGGAATTGTAATTGAAGATGATTTCTTAACAAATTGTTTTCTTAAATAAGTTTGTTGGGTATCAGTTTGGGCATCCACATAAGTTTTAGTTGCATTTTCAGTAACTAAAGCCAAGGCACTACCATCCGCTAATGTACCGTCATTTGATATTTCATCAACAGAATAGTTATTCAAACTAATAGAACCAGATGTTAATATACTACCACTAAATTGATGAGTATCATCCGAAGTATCTCCAAATATTGTTGAACCACTAGAAAAAACAATTGAAGCACTAACAAATTCAGTATGAAATTCTCTCACAGTTAGTGTACCCGATACTACTGTATCACCCTCGATACTCATACTACCAGTCACAGTTACCGAGCCAGAAACTTCTAAACTACCACTAATACTACCTGGATTATAAACATTTTCACTATCTCCTATGACTACTGAACTAGCTGATATTTCATTAAATGTCACATCAGATGTTGTGGATACATCTTGACCAATTGATATTGTTTGAACAGTCTCTATTGAACCATTAAAAGCTACACCAGGATTTGATAATGTTACACCTGTTCCCTCATTAAAAATTAATGGGTTTGTTATGGTTATTGCTAAATCTACAGGCCCAGCACTAGCCGGTGAGGATGCTCCACCCTCAAGTCCCTCTGTAAATTGTCCTGACCTTCCAACAACATTATTTACAGTAGTGTCGGTTTCTGTTCCAAATACTAATTTTTTTGGTGTAATGAATTTTTGTGTAGTTGACCTGTGTTCAAAGTTACCCTTTGGTAATAAATAACCTCGAAGAGTAACTGTAAAGTTTGTTCTTACAAGTCTTTCTGTATCACTAATTTCTGTTGCATCTGTAAATGAATCAACACTACTTCTAAATCTTAATTTGTTTGGTTCTCCCCAATAAGCTCCATCAGAATAAACTACTCGTTCAACTATTTTATTCATTTGTTCTATGTAAGATGTCCAAATAATAAAATCATAATTTAAGGTAACATAATCTGGCATCATTACATTGTAATACTCTCGTTGTGGAACTGTACCTATTTGAACTTGAAAATTGTCATAACGATTTACATTTGAAAATTTCTTTTGAAATGTGTAAAATAAATGAGGATTGTTAGCATCTAATTTATCGACTGGTAATGTATCATCTTTTTCAACAGTATTTCTTTTAAATACAATAACTGGTGTGATTACTTGTCTTTTTTTATCTTTCATAAAACCATCACGTTGTATAGATTTCCAACGCTCAGGTGAGGCATACATAATAGGTACTTTTATATTTTCACCATTATCCTCTACTGATGGTTTTATAACATCATTGAAATAAAACATAATAGCACTATCGATATCCATCAAAGTGACTTCAGCATTTTTCACATCTTCATCTGACCTTGAATAGTGATATCCTCTATTTTCAATTCTTTGTTTTCTTGGTAATGGTTTACCTGATTTACTTCGATGACTTGGCATTAAATACTCCTAACTCTTTCGATATTTAGATTTGATATTCTTACCAAAAATGCATTACAAATAACCGAATGGTTGTAATCTGTTTGTCCACCAACCAATTGATTCTCACTTATTGAACTTATCTCCCAATAACCACTATTCCAGTCAACGACATCTCCAATTTCAACAACATAACTTATGTCAACTAATGATTGTCTTAAAAAAGAAAACAGAACATTTTGTTGAACATCTGGCCCAAATTCATCTGTAGTTGTAGTTTGATCATCAGCCTCAATTAGAGCTGAAACTTGTACACCAGCTTTAAAAACTTTACCATCTGCCGTTTCACCATACATATTGACTTCAGTATCGTAAGCTGAAACTTTATAAATTATCACAGGTTGATAAATTATACCATCTTGACCTGTATTCAAGTCTCCTACTAACTCTTTATTAAATTTGTCAAAAGTATCTATGTCCTTTTGTGAATAAAAACGACTTGATGACATTATGTTATCCTATGTATATTGGGTATGGAACTTTGGTAAGTTTTTCTTGTAAAAACTCAGCCTCATCTTTATCTGCTTCTAGTAGAGCTTTTCTACTTGTACCTTCTAACATTTCTCTGAGTTCAGTTATCAACTGTTCCTTTTCAGCGGCTGCTTCTGCTCGAAGAGTATCACCATCTAAAGTTGTATCTGCATTAGGTATTGGTATTGAAGCATATTTTGAACGAATAATACCTAATAATTCTTTACACAAAGCCAATCCATATTTTCTAATCCATTGTTTACCAACATCATTTATAAATTGATATTGCATATTATCATACGGTACATTTGAAAAGTCTGAAACGACATCAGCGGAACCACTATACTCTGTGAATAAAGGATTGTCTCTATCTGATGTATTTACATAATCAAAGTACAAAGTACTACTTTCTTCTGGATCTGGAAAGATTCTTAATTTATTATTCACTAAGGTGAAACTATATGCGGACTTTCTTATAGAATCATTCAATTCAATAGCCTGCACTCTTAATAAATCCTCGAATAAAGGCATTAATGTAAATGATACTGCAGGTGAGTAATCTCCGAATCCAAAACCCTCGACCATATTCAATGTTCCATAACCTGTTGTAGCATAAGGATCGAAAAATCTTTGCATAGCAGGTGTTCCTTCATAATATACACGTTTTACCTCTATTGAACCACTACCACTACCATCAACAATAAGTGAATTTAAATCATACTCTTGTGAACCACTTGAAATAGTAATGGATGCTTTTTTGATATCAACATTACCACCAACTCCAGCTTCAGTACCGTATTGTTTAGATAAAAATACACTTCTTCCCATAGTTGGAGTAACTCTTTTATGAGTGACATTTGAGCCTGTTGCCTGACCAGTCAAATGTAACAAATTATCTTTGATGTTGAATTGATTAACTTGAGCGGAGTATTCTGTGACAGATTCTTCAAAACAAGCATAAAAAGAACCCGATTGTAACTCAACTGACATAATTGGATAACCTAATCTCGTAGCACACCAATCAGCAAATTTATCAGCATCAGATGAAAAACTAGAATCAGAATCGTATAATCCAAATGGTGTTTGACCACTAGCAAAAGAACTACTTCCTTGCCAAATCACTTCTTGTGCCATAGAAAATTCTCCTAAATTTGTATAGATTTATTCAATAATAAATATAAAGACAGATAATATTGGATAAAAAAAAGGGGAACAATAAGTCCCCCTTTCTTTTAGTTTTGTACCTAAAGTACAGTCTTAGTTGACATTAACTATTAGACATAGTTTACATCAGCGACAATGACTTTACCGTAGAACTCAGGTCTGACCATCTTCTTAGCGTATCTGGTCATCACACCTTTACGTGGTGTAAAGTTCTTCGGGTCATAAACAAGCGGTGTCATGATTAATGGTACATAAGGAGCATACACAGCACCAGTTTCTAGGAAGTTACTTCCACGGAAACCAACCAATATCACGTTCTCGAACTGATAAGGGTTCTTATAAACTGTGTATCTGTTATTCAACAGACCTGCTTTCTGTACACCCATTGCATATGAATTAGCACTTACATCACCATCAGAAGCTGTTGCATATCCAGGAATAGATTCTAGGATTGTAGCAACTTCAGGACTTACCACGATGAAGTTAGCTCCACCACGTAGTGTTTTCTGATGTATTGCATTGGAAACAGACTGTATCTTGTTACCAAGAGTCTGGAACCATTCACCTTTTGTGTAGGCATTTGAAGCACCTGATGATTCAGCAAACAATGTAGTAGTTGAATTATACTCAAATCCAACTCTAGCTGACCAACGTTCTGTCTTAGCTAACGCATTCAAATGAAGCATGTCTAGGATTTCTAAATCGATTTCCATAGAAACATATTCACTCAATAGTGAAGTAAGTTCGGCTTCAGCGTCAACACTATGATAAGCATTAAGGTCTTGAGCAAGCTCAGGTGTCCATACAGCTTTCAACTTACGTGTTTTCGCAACGATTGCGACTGAACGCATAGCTATGTCGATTTCAGGTATATCAATATCAGTTTCAGGATTAGCGTCAATCTGAGTTGATGTAGCTTCAAAATCACCACGAGTTACGTCAGTAGGTTGTTTATGATAATTAACTGTTACTGTACCAGCTGCTCCCAAAGCTCCTTGAACGATAAATCGTATATGAGATGCTTCACCACTTGAAGGCTCTACTTCATTACCATTTACACCATCTAAAACTTTGGTGTAAGCTGGATAAAATGCTGTAAAAGCACTTGAACCAGTGATTTCAAAGGCTTTAACACCTTCTTTATCAGGATCGGTCATCTGAGCCAATGGGAAGTCATAATACAATAAGTTTCCGATTGAACTTGATAAACCTGGTTCAAAATCAATATCAGCCCAAGTGATTGAACCGGTAGCGTTAGCACCACCAGTGGCTGCTGTACCAATAGCAAAAGCTTCTGTAGCGTGGTCATTAATAGAATATCCAGACCTACCTGCTCCATACAGACCTTGTGAAGGATCTGCATCTGAACCAGATGTGATACCAAATACTTGGTCACCATCACCAAATCCAGCTTGTGCTGTACCATACTTGAAATCAAGATAGAAAATCAGACCAGATGGAAGGTTCATAGGTTGAACAGAAACAAATTCTTGAGCTGCTAACTCACCAAAGATTTTACGAACCAATGGTAAAGCAACACCAGACCATTCTTCAGAATTAGCTGAAGTACCTGTTGAACTAGCTTCATCGATTAACTGACGAGCTTGGTTCTCAAGTAGAACTGCCATTCCATGAACTTTCTGTTCTTCCTTTATACCTTCTAACAATCCGGTAGGCTCCCACTTGTTTACCAAGTTACGAGTTTCTTCCTGTCGTTGTCTGTAAGGATTATATCCATCCATCAACTTTTCGACTGTAGAAAGATTTTTATGTTTTGACATTATATTTCTCCAATATAAAAGTTACGAATTAAAGAATACCAGCCAACTTCTTAAATCTGTCTCTCAATTCTGAGCCTTCAGAAATTACTTCCTGTTTTTTAGACTTAGTTGAGGCAACAGCTTTTGAAGCTGAACCTTTAGATTCTTTTATTTCAGTTTTAGTTTTTCTTGAACCAAACGACTCCGCCAAAGTGGAATAAACCAATTTAACTTCACGAAGATTTGTTGCTCTATCAAAAGTTTCCACAACTTTCATTTTCTGTTCATTAGATAAACCGTGTGAACGGAAAAGTTTGTTTGTGAAAAGTAGTTTTGCATTAAGCAAATTCACTTCATTTAGTTTGGAACGTAAGTATTTCACGACATTGCGATGCTCATCCAAATCGGTTTTGAGTTTAGCAACTTCTTCAACCTCTTTGTCATCTTCTTCCTCTTCAGAAAGTGCTTTCAATACTTCTTCAAGATCGATATCTTCATCCATCTCTTCATCCTCATGTGCTCCCTCTTCTTTCTCATCATCTTCGTGAGCACCTTCGGTGAATTTAGCTTTGTCTTTTGAACCAATACCTGAAGATTTATCAGCATTTCCAGCTTTATTATCAGCAGAACCAATACCTGTTGGGGCATCAACTTCTTCATCAACTTCTTCGCCTTCTTCTGGTTCATCCTCTTCAGTTACTTCTTCAGATTCTTCAATCTCAGATTCTAGTTCTTTAATGACAGCTTCTAAATCAAGATCTTCATCCATATCGTCATCTTCGTGAGCTCTCTCTTCAGGATCTTCATCGTCATCTTCTTCAGCGACTACAGGTGCGTATTTAACACCATCGATTTCAATGACATTTTGTTCATCCATCTCTTCATCTTCATCGTGCATACCTTCTTCAGGTTCTTCATCATCTTCCTCCATGTCACCTCTTTCTTCCATGTCATCTTCTTCCATGTCATCACCTTCCATTTCACCACCTCTTTCTTCCATGTCATCATCTTCATCGTGCATACCTTCTTCAGGTTCATCATCTTCTTCTTCATCATGCATACCTTCTGCTTCGATTTCAGATTGAATCTTCTTGGAAAGCATAGATTGTAGTCTTGGTGTGAAAGCCTCTTCAAGAGCTATTTTAGCATTTTCCAAAGCTGTTTCTCGAACTGCTTTAGCATCTGCAATGGCTTCTTTTAAAAGATCATCCATTACTTTTCTCCATTTAGGATTTAATATAGTTATTGGGAACTATAATAGAATTATTATATTCAGATTACACCGTATACGATAGGAACGGTGTGTTTAGTTTTGATATATATAAATATAGAACTTTAAAAAAATTGACTACTTTTTTAATACTTTTTTCTTCTGAGTTTGGCTTTTGCCTTTTTTTCTTTTCTAATATCAGATGGTTTCGTATAAAACTCTCGTTCTCTCAACTCCAACATTAGTTTACTTTCTTTAATCTTTTTTTTGAATTTACTTAAAGCTTTTTCAACATTGTTCTTATGAACCTTTACATAAATACTCAAGTATCCTCCTAATCAGTCTCTTTCTTGGCCTTGTAATTTTTATCAACGTAATTAAAAAAGTCTTTTTTCTTTTCGTCATCTAACTCATCTGGTGAACTAATACCAAACTTTTTCATTGCTCCTTGAAAAAATTTCTCATAAGCATTTTCTTCAATATCCACAGTTTCAATATCATCAGAATCGTGACCAGGTATGTGTTTTTCACCTATCTGATAATACCTACCAAGAATATTACCCATGTCCTCGTATAAAGCTCCCATCCTTTGTTGTAATGATTCAGCTTCATTGGAAATCTTACTGAACTGTTTAGACAATCCAGTAAGTTCCTTCATATTTCGATTCACAGTTATCTTGTCAAACCAATCCTCTGTTTCTTGGAGAGTATGTGACTTGGCTTGGTTGGCAATCCAACTTAGTTTTTCTGATATTTTTGTTATATTTGATTTACCAAAAATAGCTTCACCTATTTTATTATAACTTGATATCTCATTGGTCAAACCTTTTACATCTACTTGTTGACCATCTACATCACCGTATTTTTCTTTTACGATACGAGATATACTCAAGTTATCAAATGGATTACGAGAGACTACTCCACCCATCATAGTTCCACTAAAATTTTCTTTTAATAAATCCTTCAACTTTATTTTTTTAGACATAATATGTCCTCTTATTTGGTTATTAAGATAATGTCATTGAATCGTCAGCGTCATATTGGATATCTGCAAACCAATTAGTTCCATCTGACCAAACTTCTGCGTTATCACCAGCTGTAGCTTTATTCTTTACGAATAAAATTTCTTTCTTGACTGCTACCACATTAGCTCCATCGTCATCACCTTGACCAGCAACCTGACCAATTATAAGAGCTGAATCAGCTACTCCATTTGAAGTGGATATTATCTTTATTGTAGCTGCATCGTTATTAGCTATTGATGGAGCTCTCAAAATAAATTTATACCACAATCCTCTTTCTGGTGTTGGTAAAGCTATAGCAAAACCTGAACCAGCTGCTTGAGCTGAACCAATGGCATTACCTAATACCACATATCCACACTCATCACGTGATAGTGAAGCTGATGCATGTGTCCCACCATGACCAGTAGTGGCTCTTGAACCTGTATCGCTAACGTTAATGTTTGTTACGTTAGCTTTTTGAAGGTCGTGACCGTGAAAATCTAAATCTCCTCCGAAAATACCTTCAACGCCGCGTTGAAAATCTACTCCTTGTTTCATTTTACTCTCCTATTAAGTTAAATTTGTTATATCTATAAATATAAGTTATGTAAATTTTTATTAATCTATTTATAATCTTGTGTATAAACCTGTTTCTTTTTCAAATATTTTGTTTAGTTGGTCGGCATAAACATCAGTATATTTTTTTACTACTTTTGGTATTCCTTTTCTGACTCTTATGAATTTCATAATATATAAGTCTTTACCTCTGTCTAAATCAATCATAACGTGACTTATTGCCTTAGAGTTTCTTCCTATCTTCATAGTCAACCCATCTTTTCCTATGGACATTTGTTTAGCTCCAACCATCATTCTGAATTTATTTCCACCGAGTTGTCTTAGTAATTCTGTGGCTTGACTCTTGTCCATTCTTTCATTAACCGACTCTTTAAGGTTTCTAAACTTTTCACCTCGTTGAAGTAAATTCATTATATTTGTCATTTGACTCATATGACCATTAAACATACCTTGACCAACTTTGTTTCTGATTGCTAAAGCCCATTCTCTTTTATTCTTATCAGGTACTTCTTTATGTTTCTTCATGAATTTTATAAACTTTTGATAATGGTCTATGAAAGCACCAAGATTAAGGTTGTACTCTGGTTTGAGATGTGGTTCTGAAAAATCTTTGTAAGGATCTAAATCCTCTTTCACATTCTCTCCAGCAAACTGTCTTTTATAAAAGTCAGCGTCTGCCTTTGATTGTTTTTTTGGTTTGGGTTTGTCATCTTTCTTTTTTGTAAACCTATCTTTTAATTTAGCAAATATACCTTTTGCTTTTTTATGATTTGGATTATCCTTGTTTTTGAGAGCAGAAGCAGCTGATACTTCTTTACCAGTTTTAGGATTCTTTAATTTCAATTTAGCCATCGCTTGAGTAGCAGCTATAGCGGCAGGGTTTTCATGAAGTTTCATTTCTTGTTTGACTTTTTTTGGTAAACCTTTGTGTTTTGTAGAAGCATATTTTTCCACGTCTTTTTCTCCCATTTTTTTCGCTACATCTCTAGCTTTTTTTGAAAATTTTGAAGCTGGAGCTTCTCCTTTTTGTATTGCCCTCACTATACCCATAAATTTTTGTTGTTGTTTGGATTTAGCTGGCATTACTTTAATTTCTTTACTAATTTAGCCGTATCCCTCATGAATGAAGTTACATTTTTTTTATAAATCTTTTTCAACTCTTTAGCTAATTCTTTATTCTCTGGTCTAGCGTCCGCTAAAAAAGCTTGTTCTAATTTAAACATTCTATCTCTTAGATTACTTTCATGTTTCATAAGTGATTGAAATCTTTTCTGAGCTCTTATTTTATCTTGTTGAGATTCATTTAGCCCACAACAAGAATTACCACATTCACAATGATGTTTTACTAATTCTTTTAACTTAATCATTAGAATGCTTTATTGAGTTCATCATAGTTTGAATACATTTTTTTAGCTTTTCCAAATAGTTCTTTTTCTAATGAATGTCTGAACTTACTAACATCGTTTGGTAATGAACCATAAGCATCTTGTATGTCGGCAATACCAGCGTACAATTTCATCAACCTCTTATCTTTCATCTGAAGTGCTAATTGATATCTAGCAAAAGTATGATTGTTTCTATCGGTAAGTTGTTTCATATATTTTACTGCTTTAGAATCTATTTCTTTTTTCTCTTTGAGTAAAGTTTTCAACTGTATCACTTATTTTTCCTTTTAAACTGTTGGAATTTTACATTGAACTCTATAAGATGTTTTTTATATAAAGCTGCTAAATCATTTGATTCTTTTTTCAAACCATCTTTACCTAAATCTTTAATAAATAACTTGACATTCTTGTCTAATCTTTCTAAATTATTGTCTATGTTATCTATATATCCTCTGAAGTAATTGGGTATTGATTCATCTAATCTCCAATCTCTCCATTTTTCCATCATTGATTTTTCTCTAGCCATTATGCTCCCCTCATTATATCATTTATTACTGATTCAACTTTACAATAATCACCACAGGTTCTACCCACAACTGGTGTTTTATCAACTGATTCATTTACAGGATACATAAATGCTCCGTGTGTAGATGGATTAGAAACAAAATCAAAAGCAATCAATTCAAAATCATTACCGACTTGTTGAACATCATCTTCTTTAATAGTCTCAACAGAACCCATACCACGAGATGAAATACCCAACTTAATTCCACTTTTGAACAATTCTTTCAATATATTACCACTTGGTGTACTCAACACCTCAACAGTACCTAATAAATTATTACCTTCCCAATTCATCTCTTTTATATTATGAGATACATTAGATAGGTTTACAACTGAACTTTCTGGATGGTCTAGTTCACCCATTGCTCTGCGTTGTTTAATGAATTCTTTTGTATATTTTTTAGCTTCACGAACAAGAATTTCTCTTGGATATATTCTACCATTTTGGTTTTTTGCTTCGGCTCTTTGTAATACACCACGAACAATTAACTTTCCTCCATTGGTATGCATGGATTCGGTTATTTGTTTTGGCTCTACCTCAAATGGTAAATAATCAACTATTAATTGTTTCATTTAGTCCTTCTCCATCATTATTTCGTGTTTGAGACTTTCCAATTGTTCTATCCATTGGTTAAGTCTCCTAATCATATAATTCTTATCTACTTCTTTTTTTTGTATCTCGACCTGCCATCTTTTAAGCAAAGTCGAAATACTAAAAAGAGTGTCCATATAGGACTTCTTTTTATCATCAAATGGCATTGTGAAATCAGTTACTTTAACTGTCCTACTTTGTTAGCTAATTTGACCAACCTTTCACTTATTTTCCCAAGAGCCTTGTGTGTGTTCTTCCAATATGACCTAGAATCTACATTTAATTCATTTTTAAGACGAACATTCATCTTTACTAATTTATCCAATTCATTTAGACTATCTCTAATCTCTCTCATTGAACGACCAATTTTTTGTTTAGGTGTCATAGTCTCATCATTTCTATACTGATGATACTTCCCTTCATTTACAGATTCACTCACATTATCGAAAGCTCTATGTATGTATTCCAAAGTTGAGTAAACTTTGTTATTGAAAACTGCTTTGGCTTCTTTATTTTTACCCTTTTTATGAAGTGAAAATACATTTTGTAATTGTTTGTTAGCTAATTTTAACAAAAGACCTACTTGTCCTTGTTTAGCCATCTGTGGAGTTTCATTTACGGATTCTTTAACTTTCATGTATCCACCGGCTTGTGCTATTCGTTTCTTTTTCTCTTTGTCTTTCTTCCGACCACCATAGAAGGCATATGGTGTCCTCGGTGGGCCCTCTCCACCATCAAGATTACCTGTGACGGAAGCCTCTTCTAATTCTTTAAGTTCTTGTTTTATTAAGTTACGGATGAATTCCTTTAACTTACTAACTTTTGTGGACATTTTTAATCTCCTTGATTAATTCATAAT
>VTLG01009907.1_pt1 | contig 16141 bp, 20 predicted proteins | sample 4694571 | NCBI WGS metagenome assembly VTLG01 (sample SAMN12604809, study PRJNA352737) | marine metagenome | biome: ENVO:00000447; feature: ENVO:00000209|ENVO:00000569|ENVO:01000036; material: ENVO:00002151; isolation source: viral sequences binned using virsorter ...
CATTAATGTATGGATTTCTATTAAAGGATTCAACGGAAGTGGACACAATGGTTTTGAATATCCTTATACTGCAATCTCACCAGTAGATGGTAAGAAAAAAACATTTGTTTCAATAGATGATGTATATGGAGAATTATTAAATTGCAATTCAGAATTAGAGCAAAAAAATATTAAAAATAAATCTGAAACATTGTATGTAGAGCATTTTTATTTTGCTAATACTTATGAGTTAATTGACAAAAAGATACAACAAAGAATAAAAGAGTATAACTACTGCAAAGCCTTTAAATGCCCTCCATTTCCTTCATTAAATGAAACACCTGCTAAAGTAGTAGATGAATTTTTAGAGATAGAAAACATAATGCTTAACATTAGGAAAGAAAAGAATGGCTAATAAAAACACACAAGTTATAGAAGTAGTTACTAAAGGTGCTAATAAATCAAAACAGCAACTTAATGGTGTTTCAAAGGGTTTAGGACAGTTAGCTAAACAGGCAGCAGTTGCAGCAGGTGCATATTTTGGTGCAAGAGCATTATTAAGTGGTATACAATCTTCAGTAGATTTATTTGCACAACAAGAATTAGCTGAAAAAAAATTAGAAGCAGCACTAGGTAAAACATCACAAAAACTACTTAATCAAGCAAAAGCTATACAACAAGTTACTATGTTTGGTGATGAACAAGTTATAGAAGCACAGGCATTAATTGGTTCTTTTGTTAGAGAAGAAAAAGCTATTATGTCTGCAACACAAGCTACATTAGACCTTGCTGCTGCTAAAGGTATGGAATTAACAGTTGCTGCTGATCTAGTATCTAAAACATTGGGTTCATCTACAAATGCTTTATCTAGGTATGGTATTGAAGTTACAGGTGCAGTTGGTTCTACTGAAAGATTAGAATCATTAACAGGCAATCTAGCAAAAGTGTTTGGTGGTCAAGCAACAGAACAAGCAAACACATTAGCAGGGCAAATGCAACAAATGAAAAATGCTATGGGTGATGCAGGTGAAGAAATTGGTAATTTTTTATCTCCAGCTATTGAAAAATCAGCAGGGTTTTTTAAAAGTGCATCAGAAAAGGTAGGTAGTTTTTTTAGAAGTTTAACTGAAACAAAATTAGACACAACTATAAGATTATTAGAATCATTAAATGTTGAATCAGAATCATTAATAAGATTAAAAAATTTACAATTAGATAGTGAAATAAAAAAACTTAATACAGAGTTGCAAAAATCTAACAAAGAAGGATTAACAGCCGAGCAAATTGAAGCAAGACTAGATGCTATACAGCAAGAAAGAATAAAAAACGCAGAAGAATTAGGTGATATAATGCTTACCACAACAGGAGAAGAAAGACAAGTTTTAAGATTAAAAAGTAAATCACTAGCTGTTGGTATGAAGGGTATGCAATTTAGCAAAGATGCTGAATCAGTTGCAAGGAGAGTAAAAGAAGTAAATGCAGAAAGATTAGAAATAGACAAACAAACAGGTGATTTCCAAGAAAGAACATTAGAAAATTTAACAAGAGAAGAAAATAGATTATTAGAATTAATAGAACCTATAACACAAATTAATATGTTAAAAGCACAGCAATTAAAAATTGAAAAAGATATAAAAGAAACTCAAAATGTAAATGAAGATGTAGATGTAGAACCATTTACTAAAGATGAAGATGCTGAATTTTTTGGAGAAGATGAAAAAAAATCTTTTGATGATTACAGTGAAGCTATGTTTAATAAAATGGTAGTTGATGAACAAGCAAAACAGCAAGAAGAAGAAAGATTAAGATTAAGAAAACAATTTATAGCTACTTATCCTGAAGAAGCAGCACAACTTGGTATGCTTACAGAAGAACAAGCAAAACTAGAAAAAATAAAAGAAAAATTTTCATTAAAAGCTAAAGCAGTTAAAATAAGAGAAACATTATCTAATACTTTTCAAGGTGCTAATGCTTTATACAAACAATATGTATCTACCTATCCACCACCACTTGGTCAAATTATAGGTGCAGCAGCTTATATAGCAACAATTCAAAAAGGTAAAAAAGACGTAGAGCAAATTAAAAAAGCACAATATGGTGCTGACTTTGTAACATCAGGTCCTGAAATAATGATGGTTGGTGAAGGTAGTGGACCTGAAAGAGTGCAAGTTACACCATTAGTTGATCCTAATATAGATGGTCCACAAGGACAAGGTGCTACTATAAACATAACTGGTAATGTTATGTCAGATGATTTTGTAGAAAATACATTAATAGAAAAGATTAGAGAAGCTACTAGAATGGGTGAAAATCTAGGTGCATAATGCTTAAATTATCTAAATTTTTTAAAAATGATACATTAGGTGATAGCCAAACTTTAAAACCAATTATATCAATAACTGACCCTCAAACAAATAATGTTTTATTTACACTTACACAAGACAAAGATGAAATATTAGATAATAACGGAGATAAGCTAGATATTATAAGCAATATAAGTAAAGTATCAAATGTTAGATTATCTACTGATTATGATAGCAAAAAACTTAAAATAAATAGACTACGTTGCACACTATACAACTATTATGATGTAAACACTAAATTATCTGAATACATAAACAATTCTATTACTAACAAAAACTTATTTTTATTTTATAAATCACCAACAACTAATGTATTAAACACAACTGCTGATATAGGTGATTATGATTGTGCTATGGTGTATAAAGGGGAAATTAGCAGAGTTGAATTTAATAGTGATACTCTAACTATTTTAGCAGAGGATAAAACACAATTAAAAATATCAAATAAAAAAGTGCCTTATATGAGTACAGAAAGATTAGATGATGTCATCAAAAATAATTTAACACCAAAATACAAAAAAGATGATATAGTAGTTCCTATGACATTTGGTAAAGTAGACAAAGCACCTACAATATCTTATTATGCACCAAACACAGAAAGAGAAATGACAATTTTGTTCGATGTTTTTCCAACACACAAACAATACAAAACTGCAAAAATACCATCATTATTAACAGGTCATATATTTAATAATACAAATTATAATTATTTTTTATACGTTAAAGATGGTGATGATTATATAACATTAGATCATAGTTTGTATACAAACATAAGACAGTATGAACACTATTCAAGAGTTGTATTAGATTCAAGATCATTTAGTGGTAATTATATGTTTCCTGAACTAGCAGGTGCTTTAGAACAAGGTAATTTTAAAAATTGGGATATGAAAGGTTTTTTTCAAAGACAATGTGAATCAGCTTATGGTGCATCAGGTTCTATTTTAGATGCAGCAGAAATTCAATCAGAAAGTCAAGATGATACTACTTTTAATAATTTTAATTCATTAATAGACAATGGTGGAAAAATTAAAAGATGGTATAGAGAAGGAGATTCAATACAGCCTTCTGTTTCAGATTTTGATACTGGTTTCCGTTATTTTCATACAGACTATACAGGCAAAGGTGCTGGAAGGTGGATTATATTGAAACTAGAACCTGCACCTAGTAATTCTTTAGTTAATATAAAATATGAAGGTCAATGGAGAGGTAACACTTTTTTATTAGCAGATTGGTCATTAAGATTTCAAGATAATAATAATGTTTTTCCTAATGAATATGAAAAAATAGGTTTTTTTGTTGCACCAATACCATTGAATGTATGGTCGCAATTTAACCTAGAAACTTTAACATATACTGCTGTACTTAATGAATTTTTAGATGCTTTTTTAGCAAACACAGATCAACAATTAGAAGAAAGTGCTGATGTTATAGACGGTTTTAATCCATATACTGAAGCACCTATTTATGTTAATGTTGATGAAACTGAAAAAAACAACGGAACTTATTTTGGTGAAACAAGCAACATATCTAGTACAACAGAATGGAACAACATTAATGGTTTGTATTATGGTGATAAAGGTTCATTTGACCGAGTTACTGTTGGTTCAGCAGATGCACACGATTTGTTAGCAATATTTGAGTTCCACCCTGATTTTGTAGAAGAATATTATTGGGCTACATCATTAACTATGAATAATACTGCTTTATTACATTCAGTTTTAGTAGAAAAAATTTCTGATAAACAAATTTATGCTTCTATTGAAGGTAGGAAAAACCATCTTTATACAGAACAATTAGACCCTGATACATATACACAAGAAATAGAATATAATTTATCTTTTGAATCATATATAAGTGGTACAATAGATGATGCTGTATTGTTAGATAATTTTTATAATACTATATCAAATATATTCAATGAAACAATGGAAGATGGTTCTGAAACTGAATATTTTGTTGGATACACATCAGGTGCTAATACTACTGATCCTGAATGGGATTCTAAAGAAGAAAATTTCCAGTATAACGGTTCATATATTACAGCTTTAAATAACAATTTTATTGGTTTTTTTATAGGTAATAATTCAGAAGAATTTCCACCTATTGTAAAAGATGTAAATACGTTTATATTAATATTTGAAGCATATTTAAAATTATATAAACTATTTAGAAGGTTTAGAAATTTAGAATCAGGAGTGCAAGGTGGATATAGTTATACTTTTAATTTAACTGGTGCTACAAATAATAGATTAAAATCAACTAACAATATTGGTCAAATCTTTAAAAATGAATTTTTTGTTAAATCTTTTGGGAAATGTATTTATGAATATTTATTACAAAGACCAATAGATTATAATTTAAACTTTGAAATAGATTTAAGAATACCAACATCAGGTGGCTGGTATCAAGATGCAGGTATATATTTTAATGGTTGGACTAATTACAATTTAAATTTTACAGATTTTATAACAAGTAATAGACTTTATCAAGATAATTACACAATGGATTCTAATGTAACAAATTTAGATACATTATTTGAAAATTTTTACGCATATATTGATGATTTAACTGATACTATAAATACAGCATTTCTTGAAGATGGTTTACAAGACACTATGAACCTTTGTAGATTTATAGAATGGAATAGTACAGCAGAACAATATGGAAGTGGTGGCTGGTGGAGTGCATCAAATATTAATAGCATAGGAAGTCTTTATGATGGTATTGGAAACGATCCTGATGCTGATTCAATATTATTACAATTACAATCTGATTTAACTAATTATGTTATATCTGTTGCAGATGAAGATACATTTGAAGAAATTGGTGCAGAAGGCACTACAACAAATGGTATCATAGAAAAACCATCTGATGTTGTAATGAATATATTAAGCAATGAATTAGGATATGGTAAACATTATGAAGAACAAGAATTAGGAGATATAATAGCACCTAATTACAATGATTATGATATTCCATCAATAGAACAATCTAGGTTAATACATACAGGTTGGAAAATGGGGTTTTCTTTAAATAAAAAAATAGATGGTAAAAAATTAATAGAAGAAATATTAAATGAATCTCAATCCTATCCACGTTTTAACAATGATGGTAAATTTGGATTAATAAATATAAAAAATTCATATACAAGAGATGACATAAACAAAACTATCAATACAAATGAAATACTATCATACAAGTTTTCTGAAACAAAAAGAGAAGATATTATTAATTCCTGTACAATGTTTTATAGATATGATTACGGACATAGGAATTATACACTTTCTAAAACTAAAAATATAATAGAGTTATTACCTGATTATAATAATGAACAATTAAATAATTATCATTTGGAAGATACAGATGGACATAAAGATATAAATTTAAAATACCATTCAGATTCAACAACTGTTGATTATTTTTTAGATTATAAATTATTAAATCAATGTAATACACACAATTTATGTGATATGAAATTAAGTCTGAACCATATGGATTTAACTGTTGGTGATATTATACACATACCACTTATTAATAATGAAAAAATATTTAACATAGATTACAGTATAGTAGATTACAAAAACACACAGCCTATATACCCTTTATGGATTATAATGGAAACAAACATTGGAATTACTGATGTTTCAATTAAAGCATATCAATTACATTATTTAGGCACAGATGGAGTACACGGCTTTGTTTAGAGATAAAACATATAATGGAACATTAAACATAGAACAAGATAAAATTGTATTAGATACTAATTTAGATTATAATAAAATAGAAATACATTATACAAAAAAAATGAACATACAGTCTTTGTTACCAGGTGATTGCATTTTAGAACAAAATAAATTATCTAGCGTAATTACAATACATAACAAAAACAAAAAAAATTTAACAGATTTATTTAATTATAAAGGTAAAGCAGTTATTTATAAATGTATTTTATTTAGAAATTTTGATTTAAAAACTAATATATATGTAAGTAGATCAAACCTAGAATTATGGTCCACTCTTTCTAAAACAGAAAAAACAAGGTCATCAGAACAAGTAATACAAGATTGGGCATCTATTACTAAAAATTGGGAAGATATAAGTTTTGATGGTGATAATTCTAAAAGAGAATATGTATTTAGAAAAACAACATACGATAAAAATGCTAAAACATTTAACACATTTTCAGAAATAAGGAAGAAAAATTATGGCTAATTCTAGTTATCAAATAGCAACAACACCAAAACTATATGTATCATACCCATTATTTCAATATGCAAGTGGTGCATTAGATATTTATAATAACGTAAAAAATAGTATTAGTGAAGAAGATATGATTAAAATTATTCAGCTTGACCCTTCTAATTATGTTACTTTTAATGACAATATATTAAACTATGAAGCATTTAATTATAAAATTTTACCTAGCTATGATGATAGCAACCCTGCTACTAATGGTTTTTGGAATTTTGATTTTTTTATGATGCTTGGACATAATTTATCTAGCATACAAGGTGGTAAATATTTTAGAATACAATCATCTGATGATAATGTTCCTAATAATACATTGCAATTTTCAAACATAGTAAATTGTGCATATGATAGTAGCCCTGAATATGATGGGTGGAGTTTAGCAGAAATTACAGAAACGCCTAGCAGTGGTAATACAATTACAGTTAAATTTTCTTCTGATGATACTTCTACAAATTGGAATGGTTTCTCTTTAGGTGCTTTAGCTTGGGGAAAGTCATATACATTTCCAATGAATACACAAATAAACACATCAACTAAATTTGAATATGGTATTAAACAAAAATCTACTATATCGGGAAAAACTATATCATCAGCAAATTGGACTAAACCTAACAACTGGATAACAGAACCATTTGGCTTAAATGATGGTGAAGAAGGTGATAACTTTCAAAGAAGATCAGGAAGAAGGGTTTGGAAGATGACATTTGATTCTTTAGCACCTGATAAAGTTATGCCCCAAAATATGATGATGAATAGCAACGGATTTACTGCACAAGATAATCATTCAGTAGCAGCAGATGGAACATCTAGCTTATATAATATTAATAATTCAGAAGATTTTTATTCAGCAGTAGTACACAAAACTATGGGTGGACATCTACCTATGGTGTTACAAATAGATAGTAGTGATAATTCACCATCTAACTTTGCTATTGTTAGAATGAACAAAGATTATACAGTTACACAGAAAAGCCCTTTATTATTTAGTTATAGTATTACACTTACAGAACAAATTTAAACTTCCTCTACCTCGCATACTCGACCAAAAGAATCTCTATTATTTTCTAGGGATTCTTTTCTTTAAATAAAAAAAGTTAATATATTTTTAATTATTTTATTAGGAATATTAGTTAAAACAATATTAACTTATCTATTATTAATTAACTAGGGAGAAACAAAAAATGAAAAGTAATAAACAAATAAACAAAGTTTCAAAAAAAGAATGTTTAGAGGCATTAGAATATTTCTGGCAAGTAGTAGATTTATCTGAAGATTCTGATAGGATTCACTATACAAAAATATTATTAAAAAAAGTAGCAAATGATAATAATATAAAGATCGAAGGAATATAATAAACTTAACTAGGGAGAAACAAAAAAATGGAAATTCAAAAATTAAAATCAGTTGGTTCAGTAGTAGATAGAAAAACAAAAATGGTATACCCACAGTATAAAAATGGTAAAATAGATTTAAGTAATGGTGTGCATTTATTAGATTGTACTGATGAATGGTGGAGTGCATTAAATAGATTAGATAATAAATTGATTAGTGCTATTAGTCTTGGTATAGAAATTAAACTTTTATTAGGAAGAAAATAAATAAACAACGGGAGGGTGTAACAGCCCTCCCACTAACTAGGGAGAAACAAATGAACGGATATTATTTTATGTATGTATTAAGTCTAATTAATGTTTTATGTGTAGCTACATTAACCATAAGTCATTTTTTAAGAGGTTTTGAAGGTTGGTATCTGATCGCATTACTACTTATTCCTGCGATAATTATGGTAAAAACAATGGATAATATCTAATGATACATAATGTACCAATTAATGAAAATAGTGCCGAATTTATCGTATTTTTAAGATGGTTAAGAGATAAATGGGAACTAGAAGGTAATAACACAGACATACTTGATGTGGTGCAAAGTCCATATAAGTTTGTTGATGAGATGAAAGAGTATAGAGAAAACGTAACATATAATTAAATGAGAGGATAGAGAAATGCCTGTAAATATACACGGAAAAGAATACTACACAGTAGTAGAACGACTAAAAATGTTAAAGAGTGATTTTAAAATAGATTATTCATTAACTACTGATCTGTTAAAATGTGATGATAAGGTAGTTGTTATGAAAGCAACATTAAAGATTGGTGATAATGTTTATACTGGACACGCTATGGAAAAGTTTGGTTCAAGTAAAATAAACACATCTAGTGCTTTGGAAAATGCAGAAACATCTGCAATAGGACGTTGCTTATCATCAGCTTCATATTTTGGTAGTGAATTTTGTAGTGCTAATGAGTTAGAGAATGCTTTAGTACAGCAAGATGAGATAACACCCGAACAAGAAAATAAGATACTTAAAGGTGAGTTAAAAGAAGCAAGAGATCAAGCAGACGCTGAACACCCTTTAGCTAATACTATTAAAAAAACTATGCAAGGTGTAGTTATTGATGATTCAAGTGATGATGTTATTGACTTTGGTAAGCATAAAGGCACAAAGTGGTCAGATGTAGATGAAGGTTATTTAAAGTGGGTAGCTAAAAACCTTGATAAACATAAAGATACAGCACAGAAACATTTAGACGCTAGGCAAGGTAAGGTTGTAGAAGAATTTGAGGACGAAGTACCATTTTAAACTATGGGGGGTGCAGCAGTTTCCACAACACGTTTTTCCCTTTGCTGTTGCACCTCCTTCCCAAACTAGGAGATATATGAAAAAAGTAATACAATATTTAGAAGATAATGAAAGAAGTTTAAGTTGGTTAGCTAGAAAGTGTGATGTATCACCTACAACTGCACACTACTGGGCAATAGGTAAAAACTCACCAACTAACAAGCATAAGGTTTTGATCCAAGAAGTAACGGGTATAAAGCTATGAGCAAGGGTTGGGTATCATTATATAGAAAAACACTTGATAATCCTATATTAAGAACATCAAAGAAGTTTAGTACGTTTGAAGCTTGGATATGGTTATTGTTAAATGTTAATCATAAAGAACGTAAAGTTGTTATGGGTACTAGTATTTATAAGGTTAAGAAGGGTGGTATGATAACATCACAGAAGAAGTTATGTAAGTTGTTTGGTTGGGGTAACTCTAGGTTAAGGACCTTTCTACTTTTATTACAAAAAGATGAAATGATTGTGGTAAAAACTAACAAAAAATTAACACAGATAAGTCTATTAAACTATGACACTTATCAGGATTCTAAACCACAACCAACCCACAAACAAACCACTACCAAATCACTACCAAATACAAACAATAATGTTAATAATGATAATAAAGAAATAAGAGAAACTAAATTTAATAATAGAGTTAAGGAAATTTTTGATGAAAAACACCCATCTTGTTCAGATCAAGTATATGCAGACTTCTGTAACTATTGGACAGAATCTAATATGAGTGGTACAAAGATGAAGTTTGAGATGCAAAAAACATTTGATATAGCTAGAAGGTTAGCTAAATGGATTCAGAATAGCAAAGATTGGAACGTTGAAGGTAAAGTAGAATTATCTGATTTTAAATTAGATGCTACTGGATATTGTTATGTTGGTTATTGTGATAAATGTGGTGAAAGTGATTTTTTTAAAGAGTATGAACTAAACAAAGATAGTAGATGTTGTAAGAGTAAAATAAAACCAAATAGAGGTAAGTGATGGAATTTAAAGAATATGAAGAATATGAAGAATATGAAGAATATTTTAAAAATCAACCCTATCCACATATAGGATTGTTGTTAGATTCAGAACTAGATACTGAAGATGATAATTGGGTGCAGTTTAGAGAAACTATGGCTAAACAAAATGAGTTGTTTTTGTGTATAATAGGACAAGAAATGCCCTTAATAGATGGTATTGCAAAAAGAAAAAAGTGGGATAATATAAATCAAGGTGTTATTGCTGAAAAATATGGGTTTGATAGTACTTGGAATATGAATATAACTATATTGTCAATTCTTGAGAAAGAATGGGGATATGCTAAAATAGATTGGGGTAATGATGAAAAAATGTAAAGACCTAGTATATAGCTTGTTAGAAAACAATCCTTCATTAAGAGATTGTGATGTTAAATTAATGTGTGCAGTATGGAAAAAACAGAGTGGTTTAGGTTATTATTTTAGTGAAAAACCAATTAGTTTTTTATTTGATTTGATGCTAGAAAAGAAATTATCTAGTGCTGAAAGCATAAGAAGATCAAGAGCAAAGCTACAAGAACTGCATAAGCATTTAAGAGGTGATATGTATGAAAAAAGACATAAGCTAAAAAAAGATACTTTGTATGATTTAGATACAATGAGTGCAGAAGGTCAGGGAGTAGGTTACTAATGAAAACGGAACACATATATCAAGGGAATTGTATAGAGGTATTAAAAAATTTTACTGATGAATCAATAGATTGTGTAGTAACGTCCCCACCATACTGGGGTTTAAGAGATTATGAAACAGAAGAACAATTAGGTTTAGAAGAAACACCTGAAGAATTTGTTGCTAATCTTGTTAAGCTGTTTAGTGAGGTTAAAAGAGTATTAAAAAAAGAAGGAACTGTATGGCTTAATTTAGGTGATAGTTATTTTTCAGCACCAGCAGGAAATAAAGATGGTATTCCAAAACAAAATGCTTATGGTGGTAGAGAAGATGCAGCAAAATCTATGTTTAAAGCATCTCAAGTAAAAGGTAAAAAACATAATACATTAAAACAAAAAGATTTATGTGGTATTCCGTGGAGGGTTGCATTTGCATTACAAGCAGATGGTTGGTATTTAAGGCAAGATATTATATGGGCTAAACCTAATCCAATGCCTGAATCTGTACAAGATAGGTGTACTAAAGCACACGAATATATATTTTTATTAACTAAATCACCTAAATACTTTTATGATATAGATGCTATAAAAGAAAAAGCAGTAGGAGAAAGATGGGGTGGAAATAAACCAATGAATATAAACAATTCTAAAGATAAAAAAAACATACATAATGAACTTACAAGAAAAAGAGATATGGAATTTGAAATGAGGAACAAAAGAAGTGTATGGACTATAACAACTAAACCATATAAAGAAGCACACTTTGCTACATTTCCAATAGAATTACCTACATATTGTATTAAAGCTGGTTGCCCTGAAGATGGTGTTGTTCTTGACCCTTTCTTTGGTAGTGGAACAACAGGACTTGCAGCACAAGAGCAAAATAGACACTGGGTAGGAATAGAGTTAAATGAAGAATATATAGAAATAGCTAAAAAAAGAACAAGTCAGCAAACATTATTTGTTTAAAGGAGAAATATGAGTTTTAAAAATTGTAAAAAATGTAAACAAGACCTAGTTGGTAGGCAAAGAGTTAGAGTAAATGGTTATACTAGAAGTTGTTGTAGAGATTGCTACAATGCAGATTCAAGAAAAGCACAAGAAGAAAAGAAACGTAGGCTAAAAGAATGGAGAAAATGGTATGCTTAAATTAGAACTACCTATGAAGATATTATCTAGGAACATATTAGATAGACAACATTGGGCAGTAAAAAGAAAAGAAAAGCAACATTGGTGTTTACTGGTTAGGAATCAGATGCGACTTAATAAGGTTAGATTTACAGAAGAAAAAGAAAAACATTCAATAGAGATTATCAGTTACAGATCAAGAAAGTTAGACTATGATAATTTAGTAGGTGGTTGCAAGTATTTAATAGATAGCTTAATTGATGAAAAGCTAATATATGATGATGCACCTGATTATTTAGATATAAAAATATCACAGGAAATAGATAAAAAACAAAGAACGGTGGTTATTGTTAATGATTGATTTAATACTAGATGACTGTATGAATGTTATGAAGAAGTATAAAGATAACCATTTTGATTTAGCTATTGTAGACCCACCTTATGGTATCAATATTGCAAAAAATGGAAGTTTAGGTTGTGATAAATTTACTAAAAAAAATTGGGACGCAGAAAGACCAAGCATTAAATATTTTGATGAACTTTTTAGAGTTAGTAAAAACCAAGTAATTTGGGGCTATAATTATTTTTCAGATATGTTACCACCTTGCAAGGGTTTTATTTATTGGAACAAACTAAACCATCATAGCAATAGAGCAGATGGAGAATTAGCATATACATCTTTTGATAATTTAGCAAAGCATTTTGAATATATGTGGGACGGGAACAGATATGGGTTTCCAAACAATATAAAAGGAGTTGGACAAAAAAGCATAAGAATACACCCCACTCAAAAACCAATAAAACTTTATGAATGGCTATTACATAACTATTCTGAAAAAGGACAAAAGATATTAGATACACATCTTGGTAGTGGTTCAATAGCAGTTGCTTGTCATTATTTTGGTGTTGATTTAGTAGGTGTAGAAATTGATAAAGAATACTATAACAAAGCTAAAAAAAGAATAGAAATGCTTACTGCACAAGAAACATTGTTTTAATTATATGTTTTAAAATTCATTTATTATATTATATTACAATATTGATATATGGATAAAAATACACAGAATACACAGAAACGCACTAAAAAGGAAACTTTTTTAATTGCCCTAGAGAATGAACTAGGACACATATCAAATGCTTGTAAATCAGCTAATATACACAGAAGAACATATTATACTTGGATAGATAAAGATGATGACTTCAAACAAAAGTGTGAAGATGTACAAGAATCATTTTTAGATTTAGCAGAATCAAAGCTATTAGAAAAGATCAATGATGGTGATAATACTTGCATTATATTCTTTTTAAAAACTAAAGGTAAGAGTAGAGGTTATATAGAAAAGCAAGAGGTTGAATTAGTTAAACCATTTGACAGGATAGAACTAGAAGATGCTTGATAATCCATTACTAAAGAAAGAGAACTACTTTCCTCACCAATGGGATTTCCTAAAGAAAACAGGTAATCCAAATGCTAGAGTAAGTGCATTAGTTGGTGGGTTTGGTTGTGGTAAAACAAAGATAGGGCTGACTAAATGCCTAATAGCATTGGTTAATCTAGTTAATCCTACATTAGGTAAGTCTAATGGCCTGATCTTATATCCTACATATTCATTAGCAGAAGAAGTATTTGTAGAACCTTTTTGTAATCTATTAGAGAAGTGCAGTATTCCTTATTCATATAATATTGCACAACATAAGTTTAAAACATTGTATGGTGATATAAAGATATATGTTACTAATCAAGCACATAAGATTGTTGGTAGTAGCTATACATTCTGTTATATAGATGAGATTGATGTTGAATCTAAACGTAATGCAGAGTTAGCAGTTAATAAAGCATTAGGACGTTTAAGAGGTTGTGAAGATGCAGAGTTGTTTATGACTACAACACCAGAAGGGTTTAAGTTTGCACACGACTATCTTGTTAATAAAGCATCAGTTAATAAATATGTAGTACACGGAAGAACTGAAGATAATCCGTATCTACCTAAATCATACATTGATTCATTAAAAGAAAACTATGATGAGAACTTACTAAAAGCATATCTTAACGGACAATTCGTTAATTTGCAGAAAGGAATATGTTATAATGGCTTTGACCGAAAAAGAAACTTACAAGAGTGCAGATACAACCCAAACCTGCCTATACACGTGGGAATTGACTTCAATGTACAACCAATGGCTGCGTGTATCATACAAGAACAACCAAATAGTCCTCAAATTAAAGTAATTGATGAGATACTATTAACACAAGATGGTAGTGGTGATTTATTAACTGAACGTATGATGAATACAATCAAGCAGAAATATCCTAGCAGAAAATACAATGCTTATCCTGATGCAACAGGTGCAGCAAGACATTCCTCTAGTAGGTTTAGTGATATACAGATAATACAAAGGTCAAATTTTATAGTACACGTTAGGCATATTAATCCTTTAGTTGTTAATAGAGTGAATAGTATGAATAACAATTTAAGCAAGGGCAATATAGTTATTGATCCTAAATGTAAGAATTTAATTAAAGATTTAGAACAAGTAGTGTTAAAGACTGGTACTAGGGAGATTGATAAAGCAAGTAACAGCGATTTGTCGCATATATCAGATGCTTTAGGATATTATGTAGATTATAAACACCCGTCTGTTCGTGCAAAAATAGGAACAACTGATAGATAACAGGAGAACAATATGATTCCAAATAGTGGAAAATTAGCAGTATTAATGTCAAAGTATGATGTGAAGCAGAAGATGAAGAACAAATGGAAGCAGGACAGGTATATGGCTTTAGATTACTACAAAGGTGATACTACTTCATACACATCTAATTACTTTAGTGAAACAACATTAAGCAAAGTAGTTACAGGTAATATAAACATTACTAGACGTATTATTGACCGTATTAGCTTGGTTTATATGACACCACCTATTAGAACATATACAAGAGAAGATGTTACTGACTTCTTTATGCACAAAGACTTAAAACTACAACGATTAGAACGTATGTGTAACCTACTTGATGCTGTATTGGTTAAACCTTGTTGGAGAATAGGAGATAATGGTGGACATATTGAATATGATATTATTACTGACTATGAACCTATATTTGAAGATGATCCGTTAAACCCTGTTGCTATTATATATCCTATTGCAAAGAAAGATACTGTATTAGATGATACACCTGAATTGTATGCTTATTGGGATAGTGAAAGTCATTTTACTTTTGATAACAATGGTAAGACATATACAACTGATGACAATCCTGATATGATTAACCCTTATGGTCGTTTACCATTTGTTGAGTGCTTTAGAGATGGTAAGCCTGAATTTAGTTATTTAGATACTAATGCTTCTAATGATTTAATATCTACTAATCTAGGTATTAATGTAGCTGAAACTAATAAAAATGCTAATGTAATGTTTCAATCATTTGGCTATTTGTTTGTTAATGGTTCAGGCATTGATCCCGACGTGGTTCAGGTGGGTCAGGACAAAATTAATTACCTCGGGGTTGACGGGAGTATAAGCATTGTAAGTCCTCCTAATGCAATACCAGCACTTGATGAATCCATACAGTCATCTTATAAAATGCTATCACAAAACTACCATCTGCCCATTAGCTTTGTAGAGGGCAGCACAGCAAGTAGTGGTGTAGCTTTAAAGATGAGGAATATAGAACTTACAGATGAACGTAAGTCAGATGTTACACGTTGGAGGAATACAGAAATAGAACTGTTTGAATTAGAAAGATTAATTATAGCAGTTGAGGTTGGTCAAGATGCAGGTGATTTAGAAGATGTGGACTTCTCTGAATCAGTAGAAATATTAAGTGATAAAGAACAACGTGAGAAATGGGATTGGGAATTAGCAAACGGACTTATTGATTTAGCTGATATAATGATGCAAAGAAATCCTGACTTAACTAGGGAAGAAGCAGAGGATCATTTGTTTGATAGAAAGTCTGTTGAAATGGAAGATGATGAAGAAGAAACACCTGAAAATACGTTACTACAAGCATTAGCTAAACCAGTAGAATAATGGCTGAATATCAAGGGAAAAAAGTAACATTAGATAAACCTTCAAGAATAACTAAAGGTGAATCAGGTTATGGT
>VTLG01011653.1_pt1 | contig 16139 bp, 32 predicted proteins | sample 4694571 | NCBI WGS metagenome assembly VTLG01 (sample SAMN12604809, study PRJNA352737) | marine metagenome | biome: ENVO:00000447; feature: ENVO:00000209|ENVO:00000569|ENVO:01000036; material: ENVO:00002151; isolation source: viral sequences binned using virsorter ...
AATACTAAATGGACTTTTCTTGCCCACAAAACTAACCCAGTAACAAATCAAACTGTGGCTTGTGCCTTCTTTAAGGGAAGCAATTGGGATGTTATTATGCCACCAAAACCTGAAGAGAAGATTGAATTATGACAAACGGACTTCAGCTCAGTAAGAGCGTTTCTCTTGGTCACATCGTAGCTACCGTAGGAATTATTATAGCAGGATTTACATTTATCTATGATCTTAGAGAGGCTATAAGCATCCTTCAGTTTAAGGGTGAGACAGTTGAACAGAGGCTAGATAGGATTGTAAATAGAACAGATGACCAGTTCGATCAGATCATGGATCATCTAATTAGACTTGAAGAAAAAATCGATACACTAAACGGAGAATAATTATGGCTGAATTAATATTAGCAGGTGGTGTAGTGGTGTGGATGGTAGGCAGAGGGTTTGGGTTCTGGTAATGCCTACTCACCTAAAGCTCGTAGGGGAAAGTTATGGAAAGCATTTGGGATTTACTCTCAAACTTAGTCTTCATTTATTACTTCTTTGTGTTGTTTCTATAGTGCATGGTTTAATTCCGTGGGTCTTTTCTGGGCAAGTATCTCATGGGCTTAAAAATATTATCTCAACATTAGAAGCAAGAACTAAAATCAAGGAATAGAATGGCTTACAACTATAAATTTAACAAAGTGTTCAGAGGAAGATTTACAGGAAGGACTGGAAGATGAAAGTCAACGCACCAAAAGGTTTTCACTGGATGAAAAGTGGTAGCAGTTATACCCTGATGAAGAACCCATCAGTAGGCTATAAGCCACACAAGGGAGCTTCTAAGTCTGCAAATTTTAAAGTACAGAAAACCCATAAAAAATAAGGAGAAAGTTATGGCAGGAGCATATGGCAAAAAGCGTAGTAAGAAGCCTAAAAAGAAATGAAGATAGACGCTAAATTCTTTGGAGCTATTTTATTTCTTATAGCTCAGACCAGTGGTGCAATCTGGTGGGCTTCCTCTTTGTCTGCTGAAGTAGGTAGGTTGGCAGGTATACAGGGTGTTGCAATCCCAGAGCTACAGGCCGAAGCAAAACAGTGTGGTATAGAGATTCACAATCTAAAGAAAGTTGTTGATGACCAAGATGCTATACAGGAAGCCATAAAAGGATTAGACGTTCTCAAGTTTCAAGTTCAACAAATTAGTTCAGAGCTAGAACAGATCAGAGAAACTAATAGAGATATCGCTAACCAACATGGTCAACTGTTTGATGCTCTAAGGCAATCAGGCCCACCACAGGGGTCAACGCAACAAAAGGGAGGCTATGGCGGATATAGTTATGACTGATGACGATCACGGATCAAGCACAAGAAAAGATAACAGAAGTTTTAGATGGGGATGGATATTTGGGTATATACGTGGAAGGTGGAGGATGCTCCGGCTACAAAATCAAGCTATCACCCAGTGGCACATTACCAACGGGGTCTACTATGATTACAGAAAATATATTCTCTGATGCCACTTCCATTGACCTACTTGGAGATGCAACTATGGATTGGGAAGCAGACCCTTTCAGACCCACATTTAAGTTTATACCTCCAACGGGAGCGCATTCCTGCGGATGTGGCACATCGTTTGCTTTCTGAAAAATATAGAAAACCAAAAAGAAAAAGACTGTGGAAACGCCGCTAAATGTAAGCGATAATACTAAATTTGCAATGCCAGTGAGAAACTTAATCTCACTAATTATTGCAGTAGCATTGGGGGTGTGGGCATACTTTGGTATAGTTGAGAGGTTAAATAAAATAGAAACTCAGATGGTATTGTTTGAGTCTGATCTAGTAAAGAATACGGAGTTCAGAATTAAATGGCCCAGAGGGGATTTGGGAAGTCTACCTGCGGATGCTGAACAATTCATGCTCATTGAACACTTATCGGGAGAGTTCGATAAATTGCTCCACAATATTGAAACAGGCAAAGCACCTTTTGATCAGCAACAAGCATTAACTCTAGACTTCTATAAACAAAGAATAGAGAGCCTTGAAGGACACGTAGAGAAACTAAAGGATGACTTATCGTCCATTAAGGCTAATGGAGGACACTAATGGTGAAAGTAATGTTTGTTCTAATACTATACCTTAATGGTGGAATCATAGAATTTATGGGACACCATGAGAAGGATGGCGAATGGGTAGAGATGGGTGTACCCGGATGCCTTGCTATGAAGAGAACCCTGTCGCGTAACGGATGGAAGGATAGCGATTCAGGCGAGACTAGATACTCATGTGAGAAGAGAAAGGTTGAGGTTGGAGATAATTGGGAAGGCAGAGAGGTGGTTAAGCAACTGTTAGACTGATGGATCTCAATACTCTATCTATGGACACAAGCATTAAGATTACTACATTCTTAATGCCGTGGATCACCATACTTATAAGTTTAATTATAGCTTTAATGTTGAAGGAGATCGCCTCTTCAATAGCTAAAGGGTTGAAGTTTAAAATGTCTAAAGTATTTGTACCCGGAGATGTTGTTTTACTTGATGGGGATGAGGCCATAATAATCAAGGTTGGATTGACAACCACCGTATTTGAAAGCATACGTGATGAAGGGTTAATATGGAGATATGTCCCTAATGAAAAAGTACAATCACTAAAACTAGAAAAGGTAATACGCACAGACGTGCGCGAAACAAATGGTACATAACTATGGAGAAAATGAATGGACATAATCAAAAAGATTTGGAAAGAGGTTTCAGAAAAACCTTTATGGGCAATCGCAATCTTGTTGCTTGTTTGGTGGTTGTTTGCCTGATAAGCGGATGCGGATCACTAAAGAAAGCGGCTATAGTGGGGAGTGCGGCAGGGTTAGGTGCGACTGCTGGGAGTGTGATCTCTGGGGGTGTGATTGTACCCATAGCGGCTTCCACGATGAGTGCCTCTGTAGCCTCTGTGGTGGCAGACCAGACGGTGAAACAGCCTACCCCTACTCAGCCTCTTGAGGTAACAGGGGATGCTACCATTATACAAGAAGCTCCTTCAAATTTCTTTTCATTGTTACAACAACTTGTGGAGATGGGCGGATGGTTGCTGATATTAGTTATCTTAGTTCCGATGGTTCTAGGGTGGATTCTTCCGGGGCCATTGGAGAAGAGGAAGAAAAAGAAATAGTAAGAGTTCTATGGATGGACATTATAGCCCATTCAGATTGGACAACACACGATAAGGTTACTTGTCCAGTATTTGAGAGCATTGGATGGTTGGTACACAAGGACGATAGGGAAATAAAAATAGCCACCACGCTAGACAGACATGATGGCTTAGGAGAAAATGATGGAGAACCTACTTATTATGGGATAACTTCTTTTCCTTCTGGTTGCGTTCTTTCATGCGTTCCTTTGCGTAGTTTTGTAAACTGATTCCTTCCATCTGTTCAAATCTTTTTTCCCACGTTATTCGACCCTCTGTTGTGAGTTCGTTTCTATGCTTCCAACAGAACCTAGCAAAATGTAACCTTCTCTCTGCTTGTTCTCTTTTATACTTCTCTTCACTATAATCAAACTTCCCCACTCAGTATCTTCCTCTGGGTTATTGCCTGTATGCTATTATAGTACCCGTCACCATCCAGACCTTCCAGTAAAATTATTCCCCTCCACCACTGATACTCTGTATCAGCACACCAACTCTCAGTATATTTTGGGTGCGAATAACACCCACCAGATAACCCAAATACTTTCTGACCATCTGGTCTAGTCTGCTCCGCATGGTTATATAGGTGTGAATGCCCCTGCACAGCAGAACAGTGTAGCTTTGAAACAAGCATATGACCTATATGAGTGCTTGAGATAGGTCTACCTGATACTCCAGTAGTGAAGTAATGGCTAAAAGATATATTCTTTATGGTAAGAACAGACTTAAATGGTGTAACCTTCCACCCAAACTTCTCATACTGAAGGTCATCAATAGAAATTGCCCCATCCAGTTCAGGGGATGAGTTAGTAGCCCTTGTTATCCTGTCCTCGTGATTGCCTAAACACAGATGCAACTTTGGCTTGTACTGCTTTTCCTTGTTCTTTCTCTTCTTCTCATTAAACTTTTTAAGCGGATTAAGAAGTATCTCCTGAGCTTCTACGACTGACTTTACGTCTTTCCTGTATCTGCGCCCCTCAAAGCCCCTAGTTCCTCTATCATAAGAGGATAGGCTTGGCATATCTGCGAAGTCTCCAAGACATACAATATACTCAGGCTTTGTTTTGACAATATATTCGCCAAGACCATGAAACCTATCATTGTCATAATCTGGGTGAGCATGAGGATCACCTATCACTAGTAGATTCATTTCTTTCCCTTATCGGCCTTATTGGGTAAGTATAATTAGAAATTCTAAATAATTCCCCAACGTTTATGTTATGTATTGTCCTTCTCGAAACCCCAAACTCCTCACTTATTTCCCTTAAACTTCTCTCTTCTGCGTATAACTCTACTATGACCTCATAAATTTGATCTGTTGTCAGTTTTCTTGGCATAAATCCTCATAGAATCAAAAGAAAAACTAACAAAGCTATTGCTATAGCAATCTGCATCTAGCCTCCACCCTATATTGTTCACTCTCCCCAGAGTCCTGATCAGTACTAATTATTAAATCAGCTAACTCTAACCTCTCCTCCCTAGAAAGTTTCTTTCTGATTGTTTCAAACATAGACTTCTTCCTAGCTAACATTAGCCTCTTTTTGTCGGTTTTAGCATCAAACTCATTCCTTTCTCGCTTATCACCATACTTGTTATTTGTTCCTCTCATTTCCTGTTCTCCAGTTCTTTTAGCCTGTTGTACCCCACAAGAAACCCATAGAAAGCCCTAAAGTTATCCTCTATCTCGACAGACGATCCAGACTCAAACTCACCCGTCTTCTTATCAAACCTTAGAACATACGCCTTTTCTATTGGCTTTCCCCTCATGTCCTCTATGGCTTTAGCATAAGCAGAACATTGCAAATGATATGCTGAGTATATAGCACCAGAAGTCTTGAAGTCTATAACGCTATACTCACCATTTATAATGGCGGTAGCATCAACTGTTCCTGCATAATTGTATTTGCGATTATAAACCTTCTCCTCAACGGTAAGCCATTTGACCTCATTTGCCTTAACCCACTCTCTAAAAGCATTGATTGAATTCTCTGCTTCTGCCCACTTGGTGGGCATATCGGGTATCTCGCCTCTACCGAGCTTCCACAGAATGGCTTCTTCACACCACTTATGTACAGCCATACCCACGTTCAAAGCTGATCCCGATGTTTTTCTGAAAGCACCTCTTATGCCCTTAGCCATCTCAGCGTGAGTCATTGAGGGGTCTTCACCTAAGAGCTTACCATAATTCATGGAAAAGAACTTAGCCCCCTCATTTGCTGCCCACGGAATGAGGGCAGGTTTGGCAATAGAGTCCAAAATGGTGGTTACGGAAGGAGCATACTTACCCTCTATAGTGTAGTAGTGCTTCTTCTCATCGAAGTCTAACTCGATTGTCTCACCATCATGGTATTCTATTTTCATTAGAATGGAATCTCATCGTCAGCAGTTTTTTGTGGCTTGGAATAGCCCTGACCGCTATCTTGTGGCTTTGAGAATTTAAGAGAAAAGTATGGTTGCCCATTTTTGTCTTCATTCTTCCAAGCCTTAACTTTCCACTCTTCTCCCCCTACTAAGCCATTCCCTGTAAGCAACGGATCTGAATCTTTGCTCTTGTATTTGTTCTTAAAAATACTTATAGAGTTATCTTTAGGTTCCCATGCCATTTTCTTTCGCTCCTGTAGTTGCTGTTGCGTTAATAAATCGTTGTGATGGCTTGCTTCATAAGCATCGTCATAGTCTTGAAGCCACTGTTCGTTTGTTTGTTCTGGGGTCACTATTGCACCCCTGCTCTGCTGTTTGCTTGAATTGTTCTCCATACCTCAATTTTAGCCTCTGCAATTGTAAAGAGATTTTTTAACTCTGCTTCTTCCTGAACAGCCACCTTTAATCCATCCAATAATTCTGAGTAGTCATCATGGGCTGTTGCCCACGCTTCCTTAAATGCTACCGTTCCTTCTGGAGCCTTCAAGACAAGAGTTGCCCATTTAACTTTCTTATAGTCGTCAAGATGTTTTCTATTGGCTGTAGCTTGAGCAAGTTTGGTGACGTTCTCCATCATCCAATGTAATGCCCTCTCTACTGTCTGCTCGTCTGTCATAAAATTGGAACCTCATAAGGATGATACTCAGCAGATATTACACCTGCGTTCATCGCCTTGTCAAGTGTTTGAAGAATAAAAAAGAATTGATTGTCCATTAAATCTCTACTGCCTCGATGCAACTCGTCATGGCACTCAAAACATAAAGGCATGGTGAATATATCAGAGGCTTTGTATCCTGTTCCTCCAGATAGGGGCGTTCCCCTTCCTCTTAGGTGGTGTGCTACCACAGTGCCATCCTTGATATGACAGGCGCAACAAGGCAACTCAGAGACAAACTTAATGTAGTCTTTGCTTTCCCATCTTACGTGCTTAGGTATGGTTCCTTTTGCATACATATGCCTTTTCTTTGGTGATTTCATATTTTGTCTTCTATAACACTTAGCTCTGCTTTTGTTAGCCACGGTACTTGGACTTCTTCCAGTTCTGCTTCTAACTCATACACTAAATCAAAAATACAGGGCAAGCAAGTGGGGCAGAATGCAGCGGGGATTATTCCAAAATTACTGGTAACACCCCCATCATCCAAGTCAAAATCGCTATCACATATTGAGCATATCATATCTCGCAAGCGTCCCCAGTACAGGCTAACTCCTGACTCCCTATCGTATTGTCTTCATTCTCCCTGACAGACTCCCAATCAATCTCTTTGGGCTTAGGAAACTTAGCATATTCAGATGCACTGATTTCCTCGTAGGGAGCCTGTTGGTAGACGTGGTGGTCGTCTGCTTTCGGTAAGAAGCTAACCCCACTAAGGATTTCAAAATTCTTGTAACACCACGCTCCTACATCCAACCACTCGTCCTCACCCACATAGATGGTAACGGATGGTTTATGCTCACACCAGTGAACAGCGAACTTCTTCCATGTTTCAAGATGAGATATCGCATCCACCTTATCCTTTGTAATAGATTTGGAATGCGCTTTCACAGCAAAGGAGAACACAATAGCCTCTGAATTATAAGGGTCTTCCTCATGGGGAATTCCTGCTTCAATTAAAGCGGTATTCAGTGGGTCTTTCTTGTCCTGCCTGACTCTCCTGAGATAGTGAGGGCTATAAGAAGGGTGTAACCCAGAGCCAGAGACTCCCGTTAATTGAGACACAGTGCCAGACGGTTTAATGCAAGTAACAGCCACAGACTGTGGTATCTTTAATTTCTTAGCCCACTGTAGATTGGTGGTTACAGCGAACCCTTTCCACGCATTAAGCTGTTCAGGAGAAGCGTTTAGAACCACAGGGCAATCATAAACTCCAGTAAAACTAACGCCTAACAGTCTTTCTTCTTCCGCATTCTTCTTCCAAACGGGCCGAACATACCTAAAGTTGGTCAGAGTTGATTGAAATGTTCCCAGAATAGTAGCATTTCCTACCTTTCTCGACACATCATCAATAGTGTCTGAGGGTCTGAGAATCACTTCTGAAAGATTGCAAAGACCGCTAGGTCTAAGGATCACCTCGCTACAAGGATTGCAACCAAATTCATAAGAGGAATCACGCCTTTCTGGAGCCATCTCTTGAGAAGCGGTTCGATTAAATATCCCCCTTTCTCCACTCTTTGACTCATATAGGGATATCCACTCACGCATAAATATCCCCATATCAGGCTTCTCTGTGTAACACACTGAGTTATTAGACAAAGCTCTCTGACCATCTTCCACCCACCACTGACCCATCTTAGCTCTCTGCATACGCTCGTCTGTGAGGTTGCTCAGACTTAACTCAGCGGCTCTGCGTACACCCCCTACTACCACAGCCTCACCATTGAAGCACAGAAGATCATGGCATTCTAAGCTGTTTAGCCTCCGTCCAGAAGCATTTCTGAATATACGAATGTAGTTATTGAATAACTTAATCAGTGGCTCAGGGCCACTTGCTCTCCCCCCAAAAACCTTGAGCCTAGCTCCAGAAGGCCGTATTCTACTGTAGTCTATCTTGGGTACTAGCCCCTGATACAATAGACTGACCAGTTCCCTGAGTCCAGAAGCCCACCCTATTTTAGAATCCCTTACAACTATTGTGGTATCTGTATCATGGAACTCATTCGCTATCTCTGGAAGTTTGTTGATATATTGTCTTTCCACAGAAAACCCAACACCAGTTCCACAGAGAAGCACATACAGGTTCTCATCGAAAGCCCTAACATGATCTACTGTGATGTATGAACAATTATACCCTGCCATTTCATCACGATCTAATGCAATCCCTGCGGTCATCAAGCTCCTCATCGAGGGCATGATGTTCATGTTATATATTTCATCCCCAAGATAGGTAGGGAATCTTGAGAACCGTTCGCGCATGAAGGTGACATACCTATTGACGGTTTCTTCCCAAGACTCCCTACGGTTGAGGGTATCTATGTATCTAGCGTACCTCGACTTATGTATAAATTCCTGATACTGATTCATTCTTTTCCTCATAAGGACGGTTTATAGAAATGTGGTTGGTGTGGTTGACCACATGGAGGGGTGTTCCGATACGGGGAGAGACCTTGTATCCCCTTTTAAGAGCCTCGGAACAACAACTCTTCACCACAGGCATCACCACAATGCTAATCTGTTCCTCCGTAATTCCAACCTTTATCGTCTTGCTCAATTTCATCTAATAAGGCACACATTGAGGCAATTAACTCTGTGAGTTTATCAAAATCCATCAGCGCATACATTTTTGAGCTATTCTTTTCCCCAATGACCACGACAGGTATCTGAGTGTCTGATGATCCCCTCTCTGCTTGGGCATACCAATCTTTCAGATACTGGGGTAGCTTGTTCCTATACTTACACTCGATTCCCAAATAGTTGTGATCGACATCCAAGTCTGTTTTCCTGTCAGACACGCTGATTCGTGTACCACCAGACCTTTCGGCAACCCGTCTCTCAAATGCTTTCCATGCTTTATCGCTCATAATGCCATCCACTGGGGCTGTAGCCTAGTTTTCCACTTCGCAATTCCAGACTTTTCACCAACGTAATAATCTCGATAGGCTTGCACTGTGTCATCACCCTTATATTCGTCTGGCATACATTGTGGTGGAGGGGTAAAATCCCCCCTGTGAATGTTAGTAGGCCAGTTCTCTAGCGCGAAAAACAAATCCATGCACTTATGTGACTTGCCATAACGAAATGTGTATTCACCTAACATTGCTTTGAATAAATCAAAGTGCCAGTTATAGTTCCCTGATGACGCTCGCGTCCAAACAGAGGAAGGGTGATTTTTATGTGTTATTTTGTACAACTTATGTTGGTCAGCATATTCATTACCATCTAAGATACGATGGGCTGTCGAAAGCATCTGCGCTGATTCGAGTATCATTTTCACGCAATGTTTATCGCATTGCATTTCTGAGATTAGTCTAGGGTCTGCATCCAAGTAAAATATATTCATTCACGAGTCCCCCTCCTCTATTATTTGATCTGACTCTTCCTTGCCGTGTAAATCTGGCTCGTCCTCATCAGCCTCTAAAATGGGAATAGTGGTGTAATTTTCTTGATGTGCGGTTAGAAGGTTCATAGACTCAAGGTGCATCCACAGGTCAATATCGCACTCAGCCATATCCCAATGTCGCGCTTTGCTAATGGCGAATGAAACATCTGGATCTTCTGAGTTCTCATTGTAATACCGTTGGAGAAGTATGACATTATCCACTCTGTCTGTCAACTCCCCTGCCCCTCGGATTGAAAAACGGTCTATTTTATCAGTGATGGAGTATGATTTTCTAGCGTGAGCCACAAGGAATATGTGGCATTCCAAGTCTCTGGCTAAATCAGCAATTCTACACACTACGTCCTTCTGCGCGCTGTAGTCATCATTTTTAATTCCCGATATCGTCATTAGGGAATCAATCATAATGATATCTGTATGATAATGGTGGATAGCATAACGAATACCTGCTTCAAGTGTATCCATGTCCATACTTCCCATTTTGTCGAAAAAGTACAGTTTGTCATTACACCATTTATTAAACTCTAGCCCAAAATTTAACTCTGGTTTGACATCCCCACTAGCCATACGCCACAGCCTGATCAATTGGCTACGCACAGACATCTCTAGAGACACAGAAAGCACCTTAGCCCCTTGCGTCATACATTTGAGAGCGATTTGAGCCAGACACAGGCTCTTACCTGATGAATTTATTCCTGCAAGGATGCTACACTCGCCCGTCCTTATTCTAAATTTTTCATCTAACAAAGACCACGGTAGCTTGTACCCTGACTTATCCTCGCCCAAGATATAATAATCGAGTACCTCCTGATCGAAACTGCTCGCGCTCTGAATGGAATGCTCTGATTCTATTTTCAGGTAAGGGGCGAGAACCTCTGGCGTAAGGTTCACATCCATCACGACTCCTCTATCTTATAGTAGATGTCATTGAGGTCTTCTGCCTTTTTCTTTAATATTTTACACAGTTGATTAAGCACAAACGACGCATCGCTTATTTCTTCGACACTCGTGTGAGGGTAAAATGCGTTGCTGTCGAGGTCGTTTAAAGTCTCTCTAAGCTCATCAATCGCCTCCTGAGTCGCCTCGTTTGCGTCCTCGAAATGCCCAATATTGCGTATCTGCGAGGTCGATAAGCCTTCCGTGTGAGTCTCTTCTTCCTGAATTAGGCTTCCAATAATGGTCATGTGGCTTCTCCCTTTTTGCGTAAATTTTCTTCCAATTAACGATTGCATATCCAAGACCATGAGCATATATCATAGGTTGCTCCATGTCAACGCTATCGCTGAAATTATTCACAGTCGAGTCAAGAACCGATCTCAACGACACACGCCTTTCATCACGCAACTCATTTTTATCGTTCATCCCCTGAACATTAAGGTACACAGCAAATGCCTTCCTTATCTTCTCTTCCTTGATGCCTTCAGGGATTCCCGTCAAAAGTCTCATTCGGTGTATGTTCTTGAGAATGCGATCCAGTAGCGTCTCTTTGTCGAACCAACCTGTCTTTTTTCGAGTAACAATGGCCTCCTTTTCAGTTTTCTCAATAATTCTGAGAAAAGACTTGAGCCTTACAGTGGAGGATTTCGGGACATATTTTTTTGACATTCAGAAATTTTACCATCTTTTTTGCACACAAGGGACTCAAGGTATTTTTTAATGCCGACCAGTTGCAGTCTATCCTTACTCTTGACCTTCTCAACACCATCTACCAAAAGATAATTGGTTCCACTCCTCCATTCTATCTTTATCCTCATAATCTTGAATCTGGCATTCGGTCAACTGGTATTCTGGGCGCATTGCCCCTAGCGTATCGGTACAAAATATTGCCATTCTTCTCCCAGTATCGGGAAACTTTGCAGGACATGCCTTTTTTCTTACAGAAATTGTGGTGATCGCAGTCATCACAAGGGCATGGGGTGGACAAATTATAGGTTCGTTGATTAGCCATCGCACCTGCCTTGTCGCATTTTAATTCTCCTTTAAATTGAGAAACAAGAATAACACATAAAATTACGGTCGTCAAACGCTTTATATATCAATGAGTTACGTCCCAATCCTTACATATATGAAGGGGATAAATACCTTCTGAAAATACAGAGGTTGGGCTGTAGAAGAATGGGGATGGTGGAACCCGAAACCCACGCGCACCACTACTGATCACACCGCTATGACAGAGGGCGGTAAAACATGGGCCTATGTGATATTGTAAAATCCATTCTATCGAATGCCATGACAATAGCTGACAGTACCAAGAAGCACACACAGTGACTCGCATATATATATCACTATGCTCTGTCACAGAGACACTTGCGCCTAAAAAAAGCCCCCACCGTAGTAGGGGCTGTAGAGGGTTAGGAAAACAGCTTTTTGATGTAGTTATCTAATGGCTTAATCTGATGGGTGTGGACATTTTTGAATATTAGTACCATCTGATCCTCATCTACACGATCCTCTAGCACCTCTATTGCATCCCACATTGTACGGTTACGCACATCTGGAAATCTTTTGTTTGAAACTACCCCAAACATTTTTTCCGTTTCCGTACACTCTACCAACTGTGCGCCACTAAATAAAGCCTTTGGAATAAGATCATATTCCATGATAATTTCTCCTTAACCTAAGTTGTAAAAGAACGATACAAAATGCCCGTTAGGGCATCTTTCTATATTAGCACAGGTAGACACACAGAAAATGCAAGAATAATGACTCTTTCATGTCTTTTAGTGGTTAAATCATGCACAAAAAGTGTCAATAAGCACAGCTTATAGTTATCATAAGTATTTCTTATACATCACAGATGAGAATGATTATCATTTATGTTACCACACAAGAGCGATCCACACAGTGCGAAATATAAGCGAGCCACAAGGCGACACAGAAATCTTACACAGCGTAACCTTGTGCAAAAACACAGTAAAAAAGTAGGTTATTATCACAAGCCCACTACAATATACAATAGGAAGAAAATTATTGACATTGATATAATATAGTTGTACAGTGCCGTTATGGAATTGGCACACTTAAAAATCACGAAAGGCAGTGGCAAGCTAGCTCATATGCACTCGCTAAATACCAACACAGCGAGTAACGAATTTTGTAAGGCTATGAACAGTAGTCCTGATACACGAGTGATATGTAAAACTTGCTACAGCATGAAAGCATTAAGCACTTATCGTAAAAACTGCGCCACAGCATGGCAACATAACAGTGATCAACTATCACAGCCACTAAAAGATTGGCAATTGTTAAGAGTGAATCAGCTCTATTTTAGGTTTTCGTCTCATGGCGAACTAATCAACGAAAATCACGCGATAAACCTATTTAAAATATGTGAAGTTAATCCAAAAACCACGTTTTCACTGTATACAAAACGCCACAAGGTAATTTACAAGGCGTTAAAAACGCACAAGATACCCGACAATCTGATTCTGGTATATTCAAATCCGATTAAAGATAGAGTTATGACCAAGCCACCTAAAAGATTTCACAAGGTTTTCAATGTCACAGCATCACAGCACAGTCAGGACAATTGCACAGGCAACAGTTGTTTTTCATGCCTGAAGTGCTATAGCTTCGATTCTGAGCGCGTGATTGTAGAGCGCGAAAAGTAGTATATTCTAAATATATTCAAAATATATTCTCTTTTTAGGCCAAAAAAAAACCGCCCATTTCTGAGCGGTTTAATGCGCCAAAAGGCGCTCGGAGGATTAGCACATTATTGGCCCGATGTGCTAGCGGTAGAAAACAATATAGGATTCCCCGTTATAGAGTCATAACGATCAATCTCTACATACTCTTCTGGATTATCTAAGTCTTCAAGAATGGGGTCAGTAGTTCTCAGGAAAAAATCAACTGCAGATTCCCCCGTCAACTCGACCCAGTCTTGAATCTTATGGTTGTGTAGCTCAAGAAATTCTCTGGCCTGTTTTTCAGTGATCATGATTAAATAACTCCGCATAATGATAGAGTTACATAGTCGATGATTACTAAGACTGCAATTGCTCCAACTGTCAACAATCCAAGTACACCGAAAAATGTCTCGGTTTTCATGCTGCTAACCTCAATGCGTCATAAAAACCTTTGCTTTTCATGTTGCCAATTCTACCGCTGATTTGACTAGAAGCCTTGTCTTTAGTAGGCAGTCGATCAGCTAACCATGTTAAGTCCATGTAAGTACCGTACCAAGTCGCTGTACGTTTGCCAGTTGAACTAATAGTCCTTCTAGCATCAGAATCAATCTGTTTTGCATTAATACTTGCGAGGTGCTTTTCAAATGCAATAGCATTCTTTTCGTTTTTCTTTTCGATCTTTTCTCTATCTTCCAAACTGGCATTTATAGGGATAACATTCTCGAATTGATTACCAAAAATAGCATCTTTCAAATATCGTATACGCTCGTTGCCAGAACACTCAGAATTAGCAAGTATATTTAACTGTACTTGTAATTTATCGTGGTCTAAACGTTCGCGTATAGTGTCAGCAAAGCTCGCAGTGTCCAACAATCGTCTATGAGCTACGTTAGCAAGGTACCATTGAGTTTTGCCTAGTAGGATGTTCCATTGATTCGCGCACCAAATGTCTTGAGGACTCTCACCTGCTTTGGTAGCTTTAGAAGTACCAGTTATTAGAGTGATATAACGTTCAATTGTTGTATCCTTGATGTTTATATCCTCGTTTAACTTAATACGCGCCCAAATAGAATTACCCTGGTTAACCTTGCCAGCCATATGTAAAGTTAAGCCCATATACTCAGTTAACCTTAGGTAAGCTTCGTATATGTCTTGTGGCTGATGTAGCTTATAATCACTTCCAACAATAGCTAAGTAATTATCAGCGGGCCGCCTTTTTACAGTAGGCTTGAATTGACTAGGGTTGTTAGCGTGTTTAGCATTATGTGCTGCTCTTTGCTTATGATCAGCGTATAACAACGCAACGTTATCCGATGGAATATCATCACTGTCAACGGTAATGAGCTTTTTGTTCCGATAAATCAAGTTTTGGCGTTCATCATATAGATCAGTTAAAGCATACTTAAAATCTAGCTGACACTCTCTTAATGATAAAGCTACGTTATCAGGATCGCTTAGCGCGTTGAAATTACCATACCAAATTGGCGCGCGACCATGATTAGACTTGATTGACGTGTTTATAACTCCTGCATCTAATGAATACATAATAATATCCTCGTTTAACAAGTTAAAAGATGTTTGACTTGGCATTGTCTAGGAACCAGTATTCCGCCTATTTCCTGCGCACTCTATACAGCTCGCTCGCGCTAACAAATACCCGCATGAAATAAGAATCGGGCTAAAGACTACCTAACTATAGATGGCGTACAAGCGCGGTCACTAAGACATAACTAGGTAACTATTCCTATATACATGGTAACGAGTACAGTTGCAAGCATTGACTACTAAATTGCGTATAACAATTATTTACTAATTGATAGAGATGTATAGGTTATAGCTTATGATATAGGGAGTCCACACTCTCCCTACCATAGAATTGTCCCAATGTCAAGTAGTTTAGGTTTATAAACTAGAACTTATGATATCAGTTCAAACCATAAGAAAGTCTGATTTGACATTAAGCCCGTGATATGCTATACTCGGCCCGATGTAAATGAGAATCATTCGCATTTAGCGACCGACCCCACCCCCTTTTTTTTTGAAACACGAATTCGATATCCTCCCCACTCACCGAGGGGGAAATTTAAGGAGAAATAAAGATGGCTTTACAACTGCTTCCACCCGGAAATGCTCCAGCAAGTCCACAAGCAAATGGAGGTTCTAACCCAGATGTCTTAATGAACAGACTAGCCCAAATAGCCCAAGAAGCTGAAATGATCATGGGACAGCTAGAGTCTATGGGGGTCAATGTGAACGAATTAATGGCTGGTGGTGGGCCAAACGCTCAACCCTCTGCCCCAGTACCTACAATGCCTCCAATGCCCACAGGGGGCAATACAGGCGGTATGGGGGGAAGTATGCCACCGGGACTCTTAGCGTGAGAACAGATAAACAATCCGCCTTCATAGAAGGGTACTGTCAGACAGGAAATGCGACTAAGGCAGCTATACAGGCTGGCTACTCTGAAGCTACGGCTAAACAACAGGGTCATACGCTAAAGAATAAGTTTGCCAAAGAGATAGAGCAAAGGATTAAGAAAATGGTTCAGGATGCTGTACCTGCTGCTATGAGCCAGATCAGTGCATTAGCTCAAACGGCTACCAGCGAACAGGTGAGGTTGGCTGCGTCTAAAGACATACTGGACAGAGCAGGTCTGAAACCTGCGGATAGAATAGAGCAGAAGATCTCTCACGAAGAGAAATCCACAGATGAGCTAAAGAAGGAACTTCAAGCCTTAACTGGAACCACAGAAATAGAGCATATACCAGAACTGGTGAACTGATGGCTCATGTAAGGTCTTATAGCCAGAGAGATAAAGATGGGATATTTCTCTACAGCAATGGAAAGAGAATTGGCGGCCCATATAGCTCTGAAGA